>ERZ832317.115-NODE-115-length-107325-cov-6.210693_pt1 | contig 107325 bp, 86 predicted proteins | sample MGYA00519695_ERZ832317 | MGnify/ENA primary metagenome ERZ832317 (study PRJEB31850, sample SAMEA3708726) | human gut metagenome | biome: human gut; feature: human-associated habitat; material: faeces | place: China | collected 2014 ...
AACTGAATCAGTAGAATCTCTAAGAGTACCTCGCAAGAGGTACTCTTTTTTTGCATAAAAAAAAGACCTGTTTTTCACAGGTCTTATTTTCTTTAGCGGAAGGTTTTCGCAAGCGCCTTTATCGCCTGCTCCGCAAGCAGCGTTTCCCCATGCTCCAGCAGGTAATATTTCGCCAGTGGCGTGGAAATGTGCTTCTGACCGTATTCCTTCAAAATGCGCTCCGCATCCTCTGCGGTTTCCTCCGTGGTGTATGTATCCCCCTGCATCACAAGGAAATACTTCCCATCGTTCTTATAAACCGCGCTTTCGCCCTTGAACGCGCCATCCAGACGCAGGCTCACGCCAATCACATCATCCAGAGAAGGGAAGGAATAAATCAGAATATCCGAATTTTTTTCCTCCTGATGCGCCAGCGTATCCATGGGCTTCTTTTTCCAGCGGCGCAAATCCTCGTCCGCGTGTTTCTCTTTATTGTTCACCTTCGTCACGATGATCATGATACCATCGCCCCCCGAAGGGATCGCCTCTACCATCAGCGGTGTGTTTTCCGAAATGAAATCCTCCTCATCCAACGCCTGCTCCATAATATCCCGAAACAGCTTCTGCGTGCGCTCCGAAGGGGAAATCAAATCCTCCAGTTTGATTTTTCTTTCCGCTAAATCTGCCTTTGTCAGGGTCAGCTTTAGCTGGTTTTCGCTTATCCGCTCTATTTTCATGCTATCACTCCCTTTTTCCCGTTTTGCGGGGCATGATGCGGAAACGGTCAATTTATTACTATAGTATATGCAATCCTGCGCCGGATGTAAAGAGGGGATTGCCGCCAAAGTTTTGAATTTTTTATGAACACCCCAATTTCTTACAATTTCTTGAATTTTTGCCGCTTTGGTTGACACTGCGCCAATAAACCTGTAAAATATATTAGATAAAATGCGATTTTTGTGTGAAAATGTTTTATTTTCAAAGGATATATTTTTTTTTGGAGGGAATCACATGAGCGATGATAAAATCGGCAATAAAACAGGCCCGGAGGGTCTGAGCGAAACAGATAAGGGCTATTATGAGGATTTATATAACGACCTGCCGAAGGAGGTTGTGGATATCCTCATGCAGACGCACCCCCTCATGGGCAAAAATGACGACCTTGAGGCAACCGCCTACCGCGCACGCCGCCCCCAGAGACGCGAGGACGTGGAGGAGGTCAAAGAGGCGAGGATGCAGCAGGTCGGCAACGAGATTAACGAGGTGAGCCGCGCACCCCAGCAGGAGGGCGACCCCACCCGTTACGTTTCCCGCCGCGCAAGAAATGCGGAAAGCGCGCATACTTCCGCCCCGAAGGGGAATACAATGAATCAGGATGATTATGATGATGGCATTCAGTATGTAAGCGTACTGCCCGCGCGTAAGAAATCCAAAATCGTGGAGGAGGTTACCCTGCAAACCGCTGCCCCCGCGAAGCATCATGGCAAAAAGAAAAAGCATAAAAAAGAAAGAGAGCCATTTGACGATATGGGCATGGAGGAAAGAGATTATCGCCCCCGTTATGAGGATATGGATTTTGAGGAGCGCGCAAAGCAGGAGCACCTTGACAGCCTCTATGACGAGGAATATTATGACGATTACGGCAGAGGCAGAGGAAAGCTGCCGATGATTCTCGGCGTGGTTGCCGTTGTGCTGATTATTTTCCTCATTTTCCGTACCGTTAGCCTGAGCAGTAAGCTGGAGGAGGTACAGAACCAGCTGACACAGTCTCAGGATTATAAGCAGAAATACGAGGATATGCAGCTGGAAAATATGCAGTTGCAGGAAAAACTGGACGGTAAGGACACCAAAACGACAGGCAATTCTGATACTGCGGACACCAAGGCGGACACCAAAAAGGACGCCAAAGCGGACACCGCATCCACATCCTCCGGCACCAAGGAATACACCGTGCAGAAGGGCGATACTATGTGGACAATCGCCCAGAGCCAGCTTGGCAATGGCGCGGAATATCAGAAGATTCTGGATGCCAACGGCCTGAAGGAGAGCGATACCTTAGCGCCCGGCACAGTAATTAAAATCCCACAGTAAGAACAGGAGTGTAGCATGAGCGATTTGGAGAAAAGAACTCTTGTGGAATTGAGAAAAATGGCGAAGGAGCTGGGGATTCCTGCCATTTCCGGTTTGAAGAAAAGGGAATTGATTGAGAAAATTGAGCAGTCCTCTGAGGTGCAGAAAAATGATTCTGTACCTCGGTCGGCTGCTTCCGACTTTTCTCACAGAAATTTCGATGAAAAAACCGAAGCTCCGCAGGAGCATACGGAAAGGGAAAAGCAGTTTTTTGAGGAATTGGGAGAGGGGATTCTGGAGGTACTGCCGGATGGCTATGGGTTTCTGCGTGCGGAAAATTGCCTGCCCGGTGCAAATGATGTGTATGTTTCTCCGGCGCAGATTCGCAGATTTAATCTGAAAACAGGCGACAGAGTGATGGGGAATGTACGCCCTGCCAGAGAAGGCGAAAAGGTCGGCGGTCTGGTTTATGTGCAGACGGTCAATGGAGATGCGCCGTATCTTGCGATTCATCGCCCGAATTTCGAGGATCTGACACCCATTTATCCTGAGGAGAAGCTCAAGCTGGAAACAGTGCAGAGAGAACTCTCCGGTCGCATCATTGATTTGATTGCGCCGATCGGCAAAGGACAAAGAGGGATGATTGTTGCACCGCCGAAGGTTGGGAAAACAATCCTTCTGACGAAGATGGCAAATGCAATCACCTGTAACCATAAGGAAGTGCATCTGATTGTGCTGCTGATTGATGAACGCCCTGAGGAGGTAACGGATATTCAACGCTCCATCGAAGGGGAGAATGTGCAGATTGTGTATTCTACCTTTGACGAGGAGCCGGAGCATCATAAAAAGGTAACGGAAATGGTTCTGGAACGCGCGAAGCGCATGGTGGAACAGGGGAAGGATCTGGTTATCCTGCTGGACAGCATTACTCGTTTGGCGCGTGCGTATAACCTGACGATTCCGCCAAGCGGACGTACGCTGTCCGGTGGTCTGGACCCTGCGGCGCTGTATATGCCGAAGCGGTTCTTTGGCGCAGCCAGAAACATTGAAAACGGCGGCAGTCTGACGATTCTTGCAACTGCGCTTGTGGATACGGGCAGCAAAATGGACGAGGTTGTGTTTGAGGAATTCAAGGGCACCGGCAACATGGAGCTGGTGCTGGATAAGCGCATGGCAGAGCGGAGAATCTTCCCTGCGGTGGATATTATGAAATCCGGCACAAGACGAGAGGAAAAGCTGTTTACCCCTGAGGAGCTGGAGTGCAATTATGCCCTGCGGCGGATGGCGGCACAGCTGAATCATACGGATATGATCGAGGGCTTTTTTGACCTGATGCGCAAGTCCAAAAATAATAAGGAATTTATGGAGCGGCTGCACGTTTGGGAAAAAACGTTAGGTCTGCATGAAAAGTAACCTCGGTTTTTGGATAAATCTCTCAAGAATACGGAAAATGCTGATTTTTCGGGGAATTGTAGTTGCCAATCTGAAAAAAATATGCTATAATGCTCATGTTGTCTTTAAATAACGTAGATTATTGATCAACAAATACGAAAAATGAGGTGAAAGAAAATGCGCGAAGGTATCCATCCCGAATACAAACAGGTAAAAGTAAGATGTAACTGCGGCAATGAATTTGTAACAGGTTCCACAAAGGACGAAATCAGAGTCGAAGTTTGCTCCAAATGCCATCCCTTCTACACAGGCAGCCAGAAACTGCTTCTGGAAGCTGGCGGCAGAGTTGAAAAGTTCAACAAAAAATACGGCAGAAAGTAATTCTTTTCGGATTGCAGAGCTGCAAAAAATCAAGACAGATAAAAAGGGCGAGATCGCAGGATCTTCGCTCTTTTTTCATGCAGGAAGATTGTCGAAAAAAGGAAAGTATGATATGCTGTAGGAACGGATTATCGCTTGGCGGTTCAGTCACTCTCTCTGAGGGGAGGTGACGCTATGGTTACATACGAAGGCTTATTTCAGTTTTGTCTTGTAATCATCGGTATTATTACTCTGTGTGTTATGCCGAAAAAATAGCAAAGCCGCCTAACATGTGAGGTTAGACGGCTAGACGCTATGGTTACATACTATAAGGACTGACCGCCCTTCCAAAAGCGGTAATCCTTTTCTTATCTTCATGATAGCAAAAGAAAGTGATTCTGTCAATAAAAGCGTTTTGCTTAAACACGTTTGATATGCTATAATAAGTACCTGTTAAAAGGAGATGATTCTGTGTCAGATAGAAAAAGACCAACCAATATCGGCGGTCAGGCGGTCATTGAGGGCGTTATGATGCGCGGGAAAAAGATATATGCAATGGCAGTGAGAAATCCCGAAGGGGAAATTGTTGTGGAAAAGAAGCCTGTCGGCGGTCTAGGGAAAAAGGGACTGTTCAGATACCCTATTTTCCGCGGCATGGCGGCGTTTGTGGATTCCCTTGTTACCGGTACGAAAATACTGATGCGTTCTGCGGAGATTGCAGGCGAGGGCTGGGAGGAGGAAGAGCTTTCCCCCTTTGAGCAATGGCTGAAGGAGAAGCTGGGGGATAAAATCAACGATATTCTGATTTATTTCAGCGTATTCATTTCCCTGCTTCTGGGCATGGGGCTGTTTTTTGTGCTGCCCGTTGCCATCGGGAATTTATTCAAAACCCTTGTGCCGACGTGGGCGCTGGGCATTATCGAAGGCTTGATTCGTATTGCGATTTTCCTTGGCTATCTCTGGCTGATTTCTCGTATGAAGGAGATTAAGCGTGTATTCCAATACCATGGCGCAGAGCATAAGACGATTGCGTGCTTTGAAAGCGGCAAGGAGCTGACGGTGGAAAACGTACGCCCCTGCACAAGGCTGCATAAGCGCTGCGGCACAAGCTTTCTGCTGTTCGTTATGCTGATTTCCATGATTGTATTTTTCTTCGTTCGGACGGATGTATTCTGGCTGCGGCTGATTACAAGAATCTGCCTTGTGCCGTTTATTGCAGGGATTTCCTATGAGGTGATCCGCTGGGCGGGCAATTCAGAAAGCAGCTTTGTGAAAATCGTCAGTGCGCCGGGACTTTGCCTGCAGAAGCTGACAACGGCAGAGCCGGATGCAAGCCAGATAGAATGTGCCATTGCGGCAATGAAAGGGGTTCTGGAAGATGAGCCTGAGGAATAAAACCATTGCAGAGGCATTGCGCGAGGGAAAGAAGCGCTTGCAGAGGGCAGGAAAGGAGGCCTACGCCGTTGAAGCGGAGCTGCTGCTCGAAAAAGCTGTCGGTCTGAACCGAACGGCTTTATTTTTGCGCGGAGAGGAGCCGCTTTCTGCGGAGGCTGCAATGCAGTATGAAGGCTTTCTTACGGAACGGGAGAGCGGTCGTCCGACGCAGTATATCCTCGGTGCATGGGAGTTTATGGGACTTCCCTTTTCTGTGGGCGAGGGTGTGCTGATTCCCAGAGGGGATACGGAAATTCTGGTGGAAACCATTCTGGAGAAGCAGCAGACAGAACCGCTGCGGACGATTCTGGATATCGGGACGGGGAGCGGCTGCATTCCTGTCAGTCTGTCCCATTACGGGAAATTTGAACATGTTCTGGCGGTGGATATCAGCCGGAAGGCGTTAGGCTATGCAACGAAAAACGCGGCGGCAAATCATGCGGAAATTTCGTTTTATGAGAGCGATTTATTTCAAAATGTACCTGCGCAGTGGAGAGGGCAGTTGGATGCGATTGTTTCCAATCCGCCCTATATTCCCAAGGAGGATATCGCAGGGCTGATGACGGAAGTGAAGGACTTTGAACCCATCAATGCGCTGGACGGTGGTGCGGACGGTCTGGATTTTTACCGTACGATTGTGGCAGAGGGCAGAGCATGGCTGAAGGAGGGCGGATGGCTCTTTTTTGAGATTGGCTATGACCAGGGAGCAGCCCTGCGCACGCTTTTGGCAGACCTTGGCTATACGGAAATCGGCATCCGACAGGATTTGGCAGGACTGGACAGGGTTGCCTTTGGGAGATATACAGGAAAGAAGGAGGGGGCATAAAAATGTTAGACCGTTTGGCGGAAATCGAAACGAAATATGAGGACTTGGCGGAACAGATTAACGACCCCGACGTGATTGCCAATCAGACAGAATGGCGCAAGCGGATGAAGGAATACAGCGATATAACTCCCATTGTAGAGAAATATCGGGAGTATAAGCAGGCGAAGGAGGGCATTGCTGAAAGCCTTGCCATGCTGGAGGAAAAGCAGGAGGAGGATTTTCGGGAGCTGTTGAAGGAGGAACTGGCGGAAAACAAGGAAAAGGCGGAGCGGCTCAAGCAGGAACTGACACTGCTTTTGATTCCGAAGGACCCCAATGATGAAAAAAATGTTATCATGGAAATCCGCGGCGGCGCAGGTGGAGATGAGGCAGCATTGTTTGCAGGGGATTTATTCCGCATGTATGCGCGCTATGCGGAGCGGAGAAAATGGAAGATAGAAATTATGAATACGAGCGAGAGTGACCTTGGCGGCTTTAAGGAAATTTCCTTTATGATAAAGGGCGAGGGCGCATATTCCCGACTGAAATACGAAAGCGGCGTGCATCGGGTGCAGCGCGTGCCGGTGACGGAAAGCGGCGGACGCGTGCATACCTCAACCGTGACGGTGGCAGTGCTGCCGGAGGCGGAGGAGGTCGATGTGCATATTGATATGAACGATGTGCGCGTGGATGTGTTCCGTGCATCGGGCAACGGTGGTCAGTGTGTCAATACAACGGATTCTGCGGTGCGGATGACGCATATCCCGACGGGGATTGTGGTTTCCTGTCAGAATGAGAAATCGCAGCTCAAGAACAAGGAGCAGGCGTTAAAGGTGCTGTATGCCCGTGTATATGAACGGGAGCGGCGCGCGCATGATGCGGCAATTTCCGCCGACAGACGTTCACAGGTCGGCACGGGGGACAGAAGTGAGCGAATTCGTACCTATAACTTTCCGCAGGGCAGGGTGACAGACCACCGCATTGGGCTGACACTGCATAAGATTGATGCCATTATGGATGGCGATTTGAATGAAATTATGGATACCCTTGCAACGACAGACCGTATGGCGAAAATGCAGGAGACATAAGAGCAGAAAAGAGGATAGTAATGAAAGAATTATGGGAATTATTTTCTTCTTTTGCACGCATTGGCGGCTTTACCTTTGGCGGCGGCTATGCCATGCTGCCGATGCTGCAGAAGGAGGTTGTAGAAAAGCGCCAATGGGCAACAGAGGATGAAATGCTGGATTATTTTGCAATCGGGCAATGCACCCCCGGTGTTATTTTTATCAATACGGCGACCTTTATCGGCTATAAGCAGAAGGGCATACCGGGTGCGATTGCGGCAACGGTCGGGAGTGTGTTCCCGTCACTGTGTATTGTGATGTTTATTGCGGCAGTGCTGAAAAACTTTGCAGAGCTGGCAGTGGTGCAGCATGCCTTTGCAGGGATTCGCGTTGTGGTCAGCGTGCTGATTCTCAATGCCGTAATGGGACTGCGGAAAAAATCCATCGTGGATAAGCTTTGTGTGGTGATTGCGGCGGCTTCCTTCCTTGTATCCGTATGGGTGGATATTTCCCCTGTCTGGATTGTGCTGGCGGCGGCGGTTCTCGGTATTGCTGTTTCCTGCGGAAGGGAGGCGAAGGAGAAATGATGAGCCTTCTGATTTTGATTTTTGAATTTTTCAAGATTGGGCTGTTTTCCATCGGCGGCGGTCTGGCGACGCTGCCCTTCCTCTATCGTCTGGCGGATAAATATCCATGGTTTTCCGCGAAGCAGATTCCTGATATGATTGCTGTTTCGGAATCGACCCCCGGCCCCCTAGGCATCAATATGGCAACCTATACGGGCTTTCAGCACAGCGGCGTTATCGGTAGCATTGCGGCAACCTTTGGCTTGGTGCTGCCCTCGGTTATCATTATTATTCTGATTTCCAAGGTGCTGGAAAAATTCCGCAGCAATAAATATGTGGAGTATGCGTTTTACGGACTGCGTCCTGCGGTTATGGGGCTGATTGCGGCGGCAGGCTTTGGTGTGCTGATCGGGGCGCTGTTCCATTCTGCGGCTCTATCTGATTTAACGCTTTCCAATCTTGGCAGCTATATCGGCATTGAGGAATGTATTCTGTTTGTGGTGCTGCTGTTCGCAACGAATAAATGGAAAAAGCACCCGATTTTTTATATTGTGCTAAGTGCCATTGTGGGGATTGTTTTTGCACTCTGATGCGGCATGAAGGCTTTGTCCCTGCCATATCCTTTTTCTAAGAGGGTATGATGGGGTGATTTTATGGAAAAGGTCTGGGTACTCCTTCTGGTGGGGTATCTGATGATGATAAGGACGGCAGAGAGGCGGAACGCCGCGGGTGCTGTCCTTTGCTTTTTGGAGGGGGCTTATCTGGCAATGCTCTGCTTTGCGGTTTTGCCGCCTGCCATGGGTGCGGCGCGGTTCTGGGGTGCGGCAGGCTGTGCGGCGGCAGGCTGCGGAACGGGATTTCTGGCAGAGAAATATCTTCCGTGGGATGTGCTTTTGCGGCGCGCGCTGTTTCTTTTTCTGACGGCGGCGGTCTGCTTCTCATGGGAGATTCCCGTATTTCCGCTGGCATTTCTGGGCGGCGTGGGGCTGTATCATGCCTCGGCAGGCATTTTGCCTGAGCCTGTTTCCATACGAAACGCACTTTTCAGCGCAGGCGGCTTTCTTGCGGGAGTATTTCTCTTTTCGCCGCTATTGTAGCAGGAAAAAGGGGAAATTTGCCAAGCCTTCTTTTTTTTGGTATGATGAAAAGGAAAATGTACAGAATAGCATACAAAACAAAATTTTTGTAGAAATAGAGAAAACCTTAAGGGGGTTTATTATGGAACGAATTGAAAAAAAGGAATTGAAGAAGCTCATTCGGGAAAATGTAAAAACACTGTACCGCAAAACACTGGAAAATGCATCGCCTGAGGAGCTGTATCAGGCGGCGGTGTTTGCTGTGCGCGATGTGATTACCGATAAATGGATGAAAACCCATGATGAATATTATGAAAGGGATGCAAAGGTGGTTTATTACCTCTCCATGGAATTTTTGATGGGGCGTTTCTTTGGCAATGCACTGATCAATCTGGAAATGTTCGATGAGGTGAAGGAGGTCTTCGCGGAGCTGGGCATTGATTACAATATGGTGGAGGAGGCAGAGCCCGACCCCGGCCTTGGCAACGGCGGTCTCGGCAGATTGGCGGCCTGCTTTCTGGAATCCCTTTCCACGCTTTCCCTGCCGGCTTACGGCTGTGGGATTCGCTATCATTACGGCATCTTTGAGCAGCGGATTGAAAACGGCTATCAGGTCGAGGTGCCGGATAACTGGCTGGAAAACGGCGACCCTTGGGGCATTAAACGGAACGAATATGCCGTTGAGGTCAAATTCGGCGGCAATGTGCGCGCGGTGGGAAAGGGCAACGGCGAATATCGCTTTGTGCAGGAAAATTATCAGTCTGTAACGGCAATCCCGTATGATTATCCGGTGATTGGGTATGGCAATAATACTGTAAATACCCTGCGCCTATGGGAGGCAAAGCCCAAAACAAGACTGGATTTGAAATCCTTCAATGAGGGCAATTATCAGAAGGCGGCGGAGGAGGAGCTGCTTGCCAATACGCTGACGGATGTGCTGTATCCTGCGGATGAGCATATACAGGGGAAGGAGCTGCGTCTGCGTCAGCAGTATTTCTTCATTTCCGCAACGGTACAGCGTGTCATTGCGCGCTTTAAGAAAAAGCATACCGATTTCAACGAGCTGCCCGATAAGGTGGCATTTCAGCTGAATGATACCCACCCCAGCATGGCGGTGGCGGAGCTGATGCGTGTGCTGGTAGATGAAAATGATTTGCCTTGGGATCAGGCATGGGATATTACAAGAAGGGTCTGTGCATATACCAATCACACGATTATGTCCGAAGCGTTGGAAAAATGGCCGATGGAATTATTCAGCCGCCTGCTCCCTCGTATTTATCAGATTGTGGAGGAAATCAACCGCCGTTTCGTTCTGGAGCTGACGGAAAAATATGGGAACAATCCCGATAAAATCAGAAAAATGGCAATCATTGCAGATGGGCAGATTCGCATGGCATTCCTGGCAATCGTCGGGAGTCATTCTGTCAACGGGGTAGCGGCACTGCATACGGAAATTCTGAAAAAGCAGGAGCTGCATAATTTTTATGAGCTGTATCCCGAAAAATTCAATAACAAAACAAACGGCATTACCCAGAGAAGATGGCTGCTCCATGCCAACCCGAAGCTGGCAGAGCTGATTACGGAAACCATCGGCAAGGACTGGATCACCAATCTGGATGAGCTGAAAAAGCTGGTGCCTTATGCAGAGGATGCCGCCTTCCGCAGCCGATTTACGGCAATCAAGAAGGAAAACAAAATTGCATTGGCGCAATATATTAAGGAAACAAAGGGGATTGATGTCAATCCTGATTCCATTTTTGATATTCAGGTGAAGCGTCTGCATGAATACAAAAGACAGCTGTTGAATATCCTGCATGTCATTGGGCTGTATAACCAGCTGAAGATGAACCCCGGACTGGATTTGGTACCCAGAACCTTTATTTTCGGGGCAAAGGCGGCGGCAGGCTACCATAGAGCGAAGCTCATCATCAAGCTGATTAACGCTGTTGCGGATGTGGTGAATAATGACCCGACCATCCATGGCAGGATTAAGGTGGTATTTATGGAAAACTACCGTGTTTCTCTGGCAGAAAAGATGATTCCGGCAGCAGATGTCAGCGAGCAGATTTCGACTGCGGGCAAGGAGGCCTCCGGTACGGGCAATATGAAGTTTATGCTGAACGGTGCGCTGACAATCGGCACGATGGATGGTGCAAATGTGGAAATTTGCGAGGAGGTCGGCAGAGACAATATCTTTATCTTCGGCATGAGCGCGGCAGAGGTGCAGCAGAAGACACAGGAGGGATATGATCCATGGATGGTCTACAACATGAATCAGGAGGTGCGGATGGCACTGACAAGCCTGATTGACGGCACATTTGACCCTGATACCAATCTGTTCCGCGAGCTGTACGATGCACTGCTGAACGGCTGCGGCGGCAGAGCGGATGAATACTTCGTTCTGGAGGATTACGCCGATTATGCGCGCGCACAGTGGGACATCGACAGAGCCTACCGCGATGAGGAAAAATGGGTGCGGATGGCAATTCTTAATACGGCAGAGAGCGGCAAATTTTCTTCTGACCGTACCATTCGCCAGTATGCCGATGAAATCTGGCAGCTGCCTTCGGTAGAGATTGTTTAAAATGAAGCGGCTTTTGACGAAAGGAAACAAGGGGAAAGGAATTGACATTTTCCACGATTCCATGTAGAATAGAAAAACGGGCTGGAACACAGCCCTTACGCACCCGTAGCTCAGGGGATAGAGCGTTCGGCTCCGGACCGAAAGGCCGCAGGTTCGAATCCTGTCGGGTGCAGCAAAGAAGCCTTGATTTTTCAGGGCTTCTTTTTTTATGCGATTCGCTTTCATACCGGATCTGCCCGAAGCAGCTGAGGATTGGGCAGACAGAACGGCGGGAAGAAACAATAAAAAGAACCCCGTTTGCCGAACGAGAGTTCAGCAAATGGGGTTTTGTTTTTATCTGATTAAGTCAAGTGCCTTTGCACATTCCTCCAGTGCATCCACAACCTTGTCCAAATCCTCCTTGGTGTGGTCTGCGGAAAGGATGGTACGCAGGCGTGCGGTTCCTCTGGGCACCATGGGGAATTGCAGAGCCTGTGCATAAACGCCTCGTTCATACATCATTTCACTGAGTTTCTGCGCCTTTTCGGCATCGCCGACGATAATCGGGATAACAGGTGTGACGGATGTGCCGATATTCAAGCCGAGCTTGCTCAGGCGGTCGGCAAAATAATTGCGGTTTTCCCACAGCTTATCTACCAGTGCCGTATTTTCCATGACCAAATCTACAGCCTTTGCTGCCGCCGCTGTCAGGCAGGGAGCCATGGGGGAAGCGGTGAAGATAAAGCTTCTTGCCTTGGGACGCAGTGCTTCGATGAACTCCTTCGGGCCTGCCACAAAGCCGCCTGCGGAGCCAAATGCCTTGGAGAGAGAGCCTGTTTCAATGATGATGCGGTCGCGCAGACCGAAATGGTCTACCGTACCTCTGCCGGCAGGACCCATTACGCCATCCCCATGGGCATCATCTACCACCAAAAGAGCGTTGTATTGATCTGCCAAATCTGCCATTTCCGGAAGGGGTGCAAGGTCGCCGTCCATGCTGAATACGCCGTCTGTGATGATGAGCCGTTTGCCTTCGACAGGCTCCTGCAGCAGCTCCTCCAGATGTGCCATATCCATGTGGCGGAACACCTTTATTTTCGCGCCGGATAAGCGACAGCCGTCAATGATGGAGCCATGGTTCAGCTCATCGCTGTAGATAAAATCACCCTTGCCGACCAACTGTGGAATCAGACCGGAGTTTGCGGTTACGCCGCAGTTGAATACCAGTGTTGCCTCCACGCCCTTGAATTTTGCCAGCTTTTCCTCCAGCTCATCATGCACGGGATAATTGCCGCAGATGTTTCTGCTTGCGGTTGTGGCAACGCCGTATTTTTCCAAAGCCTCCTTTGCGGCAGCAACAACGGCAGGATGGTTGGCTAAGCCAAGATAGTTGTTGGAGGCCATATTGATAACCTCGCGTCCATCCAGAATAATGCGTCCGCCCTGTGGGCTGTATAATGTTCTGTACATAAAAATACCCTCTTTTCTATCAGTGCTGTATAGTGATTGCTTTTATCATACTACACAGAGACCGAAAGGGGAAGATTTATAAAATACAGTTCATTCTGCATAAAATGAAAAAATGTTCAGTGGGTTTTTGGGGAGCATTTCCGCATAAAAGGGGAACGGCACCTTCTTGGGGGAGAAGGTGCCGCGTAAGGGTTGTCATTGCTACGCAAAAAAACGATAAAGGGGGTGCTTTTTTACGCTTGGGAAGCAATGACAAGAAGAGATGAAAAGTTTGATTCAAAATAGCTTGAAGTTAGGAGAAAAACCTCAAACTACAGAAGCAAGCATATTTAAAATACAAGAACGGAAAAAAGATTTGCCGTTCTCGTTTTTTCTTATATACATCATACATGATTTTCAACCAAATATCAATAAAAAAATGCAATCAAACCCATAGATTTTTTAAAGGCTGTATGCAAAGTACGAAGAACAGCAGAAAAGGATTGTAAATTGTACATATTTTTGTTAATATAAAAAGAAGAAGGGGGGAACCCGTATGAAAACACAGGAATCTATGGAAAATTATCTGGAAACGATTTATGTTTTAAATCAGAAAACAGGCTTTGTGCGCTCGGTGGATGTTGCGCTGGAAATGGGCTTCAGTAAGCCCAGCATTTCCAATGCCATGAAAAAGCTGAAGGCAGAGGGCTATGTGCAGATAGAGGATAAGGGTCGTATCGTGCTGACAGAAAAGGGCAAGGCACTGGCAGAGGGCACCTATGAAAAGCATTGTGTGATTTCCCATCTGCTGATGGATATTGGGGTAAGCGAAAAAACTGCATTGCAGGATGCCTGCCGCATGGAGCATATCCTGAGCGAGGAAACCTTTGACTGCATGAAGGCGCACCATAGAAAATGGCATGAGCTGAATCCGGATATGAAGGAATGATTTCTGCGATCAGGCAAAATAAAAAGCATACACATTTGTGTATGCTTTTTTTTGTTTGCCTCAAGCAAGCCGCTTAACCAAGCAGCTTTACAAGAACTGCCTTCTGTGCATGCAGTCTGTTTTCCGCTTCGTCGAAAATTTCGTTTGCATGCGCCTCGAAAACCTCTGTTGTGATTTCCTGTTCGCGATAAGCAGGCAGACAGTGCAGCACCATAGCATCTGCCTTTGCAACACCCATCAGCTCCTTATTTACCTGATAGCCTGCAAATGCCTTTTCTCTGATTTTCTTTTCTTCCTCCTGTCCCATGGAGGTCCAGCAGTCTGTGATGACAACATCGGCATCCTTTGCAGCTGTCATGGGGGCATCTGTGATGGAGAACCTATCGGGATACTGCGCTGCAAAATCCATTACCATAGGGTCGGGACGATAGCCCTCGGGGCAGGCAATCTGTACGTTCATGCCTGTTTTCAGACCGCCGACGATGAGGGAGTTTGCCATGTTGTTGCCGTCACCGATATAGCACATGGTCAGTCCTTCCAGCTTGCCCTTGTGTTCGCGGATGGTCAGCAGGTCTGCCATAACCTGACAGGGGTGACACAGGTCTGTCAGCCCATTGATGATGGGAATGGAGCCGTATTCGGCAAGCATTTCCACTTCCTTCTGCTCGAAGGTACGAATCATAATCCCATCCAGCATGCGGCTCATCACACGAGCGGTATCCTGTGTCGGCTCGCCTCTGCCAATCTGGGAATCCCTTGCACTGATAAACAGCGCATGACCACCCAGCTGATACATCCCTGTTTCAAAGGAAATACGGGTACGGGTGGAGGATTTTTCAAAAATCATACCCAGTGTTTTGCCCTTCAGGAAATGATGTTCCTTGCCTTCCTTGACATACTGCTTCATGGTTGCTGCCAAATCAAGCAGTTCATAAATTTCCTCTGTTGTGCAGTCCAACAGCTTCAAAAAATGTTTCATAGTTGTTCCTCTCTTTCCGAGGGACGCTGTCCCTTCCCAACCCCTGTCGGGTTTTTCTGTCAGTGATAGGTATCATTATACCCTATTTATGTTTGAAATCAAAGTGCCGCAAGCGTGTTTTTCAAAATGGAAAGCCCTTTTTCCAGCTCTGTCTGTGCAATATTCAGAGGGGGGAGCAGACGCATTTTGTGCTTTGCGGTCAGCACCAGAAGTCCGTTTTCCATCAGCGCCGTCACCACAGGCTTTACGTCAATATCCAGCTCAATGCCGAGCATCATGCCCATGCCTGCAACGCTTGTTACATGGGGCATTTTTTCGATTTCCTCACGCATGTGCCTGCCCTTTGCGGTTACGTTCTGCAGGAAGGTATCATCCATGCGGTTCAGCACCTCAACCGCACCGGCGCAGACAACGGGGTTGCCGCCGAAGGTAGAGCCGTGGTCGCCGGGAATCAGGGTATCCTGTGTTTTTTCACCGAACAGCACCGCACCGATCGGCAGACCGCCGCCCAGACCCTTTGCGGAGGATACTAAATCGGGCTGAATTCCGAACTGCTGATAGCTGTAGAAGGTGCCTGTTCTGCCGATACCTGTCTGTACCTCGTCTACGATAAAGAGAATATCCTTTTCCTGACAGGCCGCATAAACTGCCTGCACATATTCCTTCTCCAAAGGCATAACGCCGCCTTCACCCTGCACCAGCTCCATCATAACGGCGCAGACATCGTCTGTCAGCTTGGAAAGCGTATCTTCTGTGTCATTTGCCTTTGCGAACACAAAGCCATCTACGAAGGGGAAGAAGAAGTTGTGATATACGTTCTGTCCTGTTGCGGAAAGTGCCGCCATGGTTCTGCCATGGAAGGAGTTTTCCAGAGCGACAATTTTACTTCTGCCCTCACCGTATTTCTGGAAGGAGTATTTTCTTGCTGCCTTAATTACGCCTTCATTTGCCTCTGCGCCGCTGTTGCCGAAGAATACCTTTTTCATGCCGCTTTTTTCGCAGATTAGCTTTGCTGCCAGAACGCAGGGCTCTGTATAATACAGGTTGGAGATATGCTGTAATTTATTCAGCTGTGCCGTGACTGCCGCAACCCAGCCTTCATCCGCGAAGCCGAGGGAATTTACTCCGATGCCGCTGGTGAAGTCAATATAGGATTTGCCGGCAGGGTCATAGCAGATTGCACCCTTGCCGTGGTCGATTGCCACATTGTATCGCCCATAGGTGTGCATGACATAGGTGTCATCCAGTTTTTTAATATCTTCAAAGCTCATTGAAATTCCTTCTTTCCGTGCTTTTTCCGTGCTTTTTTATTTTGTAAACATTGTGCCGATCCCTTCATCGGAGAACATTTCGATGAGGATGGAATGTTCGATTCTGCCGTCAATCATAACGGCCTTCTTTACACCTGCCTTGATTGCGGCCTCCAGACCCTTGATTTTGGGAATCATGCCGCCGCTGATAATCCCTCTTTCCATCAGAGTGGGAATATCGTCCATGGTGACAGTGGAAATCAGAGAATCGGGATCATCCACATCCTGCAAAAGCCCACGGATATCGGTCAGCGTGATGATGTTTTCTGCCTGCAGGGCTGTTGCGATTTCTGCGGCGGCAGTGTCGGCATTGATGTTGTATACATTGCCGTCTAAATCTGTGCCGACGGTCGCGATAACGGGGATATAGCCGTTTGCAATGGCATTTTCAATGGGTTCTGTGTTGATGTGGGTGATATCGCCGACATAGCCGTAATCGCCCTCCAGCTTTTTCGCCTGAATCATGCCTGCATCAATGCCGCACATGCCGATTGCCGTGCCGCCCAGCTGTTCAATCAGGGAAACCAGATCCTTGTTGGTTTTGCCGGAAAGCACCATTTGCACGATTTCAATGGTTTCCTCATCCGTATACCGCAGACCGTTTACAAATCTGGAGGGGATATCCAGACGCTCCAGCATGCTGCTGATTTCGGGACCGCCGCCATGCACCAGAACGATGTTGATGCCGACCAGCTTCAGCAGGATAATGTCGCTCATGACAGCTTTTTTCAGCAGGGGGTGAATCATGGCGTTGCCGCCGTATTTTACAACAACTGTTTTTCCGTTGTATTTTTGGATATAAGGCAGGGCGGCTGTTAGCACCTTCGCCTTTACGTTGTTTATATTCATATCTTCCATTACCTTTCTCCTTTGCTTTTTTGAGGGTTTCATTCAAGCAGGGTGTGGGATGGAATCCCACGGTTTTATGGTATCAAGTGCGGTAGTCTCCGTTGATTTTCACATAATCGTATGTCAGGTCGCAGCCCCAAGCGGTTGCGCTTGCATCGCCCTGCTTCATTGCAATCTCAATATGTATTGCATCCTCCAGAAGGATTTCCTTCGCCTTATCCTCATCAAAGGCAACGCCTGCACCGTTTTCGCAGACCAGAATACTGCCCTTGGGCGAGGAAATATCCACCTGAATGGTATCTACGGCAAAATCACCCTCTGTATACCCAATCGCACAGAGAATACGCCCCCAGTTGGCATCCGCGCCGAACATTGCCGCCTTTGTCAGGCTGGAGGTGATCACGGATTTTGCAATCGCCTTTGCCAGGGGAACGGTCGGTGCGCCTGTAACGGTACATTCCACTAATTTTGTTGCACCCTCGCCATCACCGGCAATCTTCTTCGCCATAGAGGTGCAGATTTCCTTGACAACCGCAACGAATAAATCAAAATCTGCGCCTTCCTTGTCGATGACGGGGTTTTCTGCCATGCCGTTTGCCATGATGGAAACCATATCATTTGTGGAGGTGTCGCCGTCTACGCTGACCATGTTGAAGGTGTCATCGACTGCCAACTTTAGTGCCTTTTGCAGCATTGGTGTTGTGATTGCCGCATCTGTGGTCAGGAAGCCAAGCATGGTTGCCATGTTGGGGTGAATCATGCCGCTGCCCTTTGCCATGGCACCGATTTTGACGCTTTTGCCGCCAATCTCGATTTCATAGGCCTCCTCCTTGGGCTTGGTATCTGTTGTCATGATTGCCTGCACGGCATCCAGATTGCCCTCTCCGGAAATGATGGGAGCCAGTGCCGCAATGCCCTTTTCTATGGGCTCGATGGGAAGCACCTGCCCGATGACACCGGTAGAGGCTACAATGATATCCTCCGGCTTCAGATGCAGAGCTTTTGCTGCCAGAACACACATTTTCTCTGCCTTTTCCACGCCGTCTGCATTGCAGGTGTTCGCATTGCCGCTGTTGCAGACAACTGCCTGCGCCATGCCGTCCGCAATGTTTCGTCTGGTTACGGTGATGGGTGCGCCATAGACCTTGTTTTGTGTATACACTGCCGCTGCATTGCAGGGCTTTTCGCTGTAAATGATAGCAATATCCTTTTTTGCGGGATTGTTTGTTTTTACGCCACAATGCACCCCGCCGGCAAGAAAGCCCTTGGGTGCGGTGACACCGCTGTTTATCTTTTGCATAGTATTTCCTCCTTATAGTAAACCGGTCGTTTCATCCAGACCTAATACAAGATTCATGTTTTCTACCGCTGCGCCGGATGCACCCTTGCCCAGATTGTCGAATACGCTGATAAGCGTCATTCTTTCATCATTCCCTTCAACATAGAGCTTGAGCTCATTCGTATCACTCAGGGGATTGGATGCCAAGAAGTTCGTTTCCTCTGTGCCGACACTGATAAGCTTTGCATCCTTATAATATTCTGTCAGCAGTGCCAGCAGCTCGTCCTTTGTCACCTTCTTTTTGAATAAAGAGGCAATCAGAGGGATGCAGGTTGCCATGCCGCTGTAATAATCTACAACGATGGGGCAGAACACAGGCGGTGTATCAATCCCTGTCACATACTGCATTTCGGGCAGGTGCTTATGCTGCTGTCCCAAGCCGTACTGTCTGGGGCTGTCGAACAGGGGAGAGCGGTTTTCCGCTTCGTATTCGGCAATCATTGCCTTGCCGCCGCCGCTGTAGCCTGTCAGACTGTGCGCTGTCAGGGGATAATCCGTCCCGATGATGCCAAGCCGGATGAGGGGATAAACCGCCGCAATAAAGCCTGTGGCATGGCAGCCGGGGTTGGCAATGCGCTTTGCATGTCTGATTTTTTCCTTATGCAGAGGGGAAAGCTCAGGAAAGCCATATACCCAATCGGGATCTGTGCGGTGGGCTGTGCTTGCGTCAATAATGCAGGTGTTCGGATTTTCCACCAGCTTGACTGCCTCTTTTGCCGCATCATCCGGCAGACAGAGAAAAACAACCTCCGCCTCGTTCATCAGTCTTTTTCGCTCTGCCTCATCCTTTCGCAGCTCCTCGCTGATTAAGAGGATTTCCACATCTTTGTGATTTTGCAGCTTCTGACGCAGCTGCAGACCTGTTGTGCCTGCCTGCCCGTCGATGTATACCTTATGCTTCATCAGGCTGTTCCTTCCTTTCTTTTTCTTCTGAAATAAATGATTACCCCATGGTAATGATGAGTTATTCTTATTATATACTCCTTATGGGTGAAGTCAATAAATATATGTATAATTATTCAATTTTAGCGAATTGCAGAGCGAGAACGGAGAGAAATAAAAATACGAGAGATAAAATAGACAAAAATCAAAGCGAAAATCTGCAAAAGCTATATAGAATTTGCTGCCGTTCTGCAAAAAAATGCTTTGACAATTCCGATAGAAGCTGCGTATGTGTGTATTGTATACATGATTTATGCAATATTTGCGAGAATATGTGAATAAAAAACAGGGGTGGCGTGCATTGTCGATGCAAAAGAAGGAATGTATCCGCAGAAAAACCGTTTGCCCTTGTTTTCGCACAAAAGTCAACAAAAAACCGTAAAACCTGTTCTTTTTTACAGAAAGGCTTGACTTTAGTGCTTCGGTATGTTATGAATGAAGAATAGTCCGACGGAAACGTCAGACAACAAATAAGGAAGATAGAGGTGCAATGACGATGAGTATCCTCTCCCAATAGAGCCGTGGGCGGCAGGAGGGGGGAAAGGCGGCGTTGCCGAAGTGGTTTTTTCTGCCCAAGGGAAGAAGCTGCTGGGACATTGCAAAAAATGTAATGTACTGTCACGGATGTGGAGCGCTATCGGAATTTCAGCATATTTTTATGTTTCTGATGCCGTGCGCTTTGCGCAGGGCTTTTTTGTTTCCGAAATTTGGGGACAACCGATATCATCTTATTTATTCCTTTATTACTGTTTTTATCATTTAAGATTTTCTGAAAGGAGAAGGGTTATGAAAACAAAAAGCAACATCAAAAAAGCATGGCTGGGAACGCTCTTTGTGGTTGTTCTGGTAGCGGCAGCCATGTCCGTAACCGTTTTTGCGGGCGATGCAGAAGCGGCAGAGCACACAAGTAATATGTATGCAACCGCATGGTCTCTGGTGCCTCCGCTGGTTGCAATCATTTTGGCACTGATTACAAAGGAGGTTTATTCCTCTTTGTTCATCGGTATCGTGGTCGGCGGTCTGTTCTATGCGAACTTCAGCCCCAAGCTGACCTATCTGACGATTTTCACTGATATCACAGACGGCGGTATGCTGGCAAAGCTTTCCGACAGCGGCAATGTGGGGATTCTGATTTTCCTTGTTATTCTGGGTATCATGGTTGCGCTGATGAATAAGGCAGGCGGCTCTGCGGCGTATGGTCGTTGGGCAGTTAAGGCAATCAAAACAAGAAGGGGCGCACTGCTGTCCACCTTCCTGCTGGGCGTTCTGGTATTCGTGGATGACTATTTCAACTGCCTGACCGTAGGCTCTGTTATGCGTCCCGTTACAGATACGCATAAGGTTTCCAGAGCGAAGCTTGCGTATATCATCGACGCAACAGCGGCTCCTATCTGTATCATTGCTCCCATTTCCTCCTGGGCTGCGGCGGTAGCCGGTGTAGTTGAGGGCATGAATGGTCTGGAGCTGTTCATCAGATCCATCCCCTATAACTTCTATGCACTGCTGAGTATTGTAGCAATGCTGACACTGACCATCACAAATACAGACTTCGGCCCTATGCTGGAGCATGAAAGAAATGCACAGCTGAACAATGATCTCTATACCACAGATGCAAGACCCTTTGCAAGTGCAGATGCAGAATCCGAGGTAGTGGGCAACGGCAAGGTTATCGATCTGGTTCTGCCCGTTATTGTGCTGATTATCTGCTGTATCATTGGTATGATTTATACAGGTGGCTTCTTTGAAGGCGAAAGCTTCATCAATGCCTTTGCAAACTGCTCTGCACCTACAGGCCTTCTGCTTGGCTCTGCGGCGGCACTGCTGATTACTTTCTTGCTGTATATCCCTCGCCGCGTGCTGACCTTCCATCAGTTCATGGAAGCGCTTCCCGAAGGCTTTAAGGCAATGGTTCCTGCCATCATGATTCTGACATTTGCATGGACACTGTCCGGTATCACAGGGCTTCTGGGCGCGGATGTATTCGTTGCAGGTGTTCTGGCAAACAGCACAGGCGTTTTGCAGGTCTTTATCCCTATTATCGTATTCTGTATCGCGGTGTTCCTTGCATTTGCAACAGGTACCTCCTGGGGTACCTTCGGTATTCTCCTGCCTATCGTTGTGCCTATTATGCAGACAGGCAGTGAAATGCTGACCATCACCGTAGCGGCTACATTGGCAGGTGCGGTTTGCGGTGACCATTGCTCTCCTATTTCCGATACCACCATCATGGCATCCACAGGTGCGCAGTGTGACCACATCAACCATGTATCCACACAGCTGCCCTATGCACTGACTGTAGCGGCTGTTTCCGCTGTGAACTACGTTCTGGCGGCACTCATCCAGAATTGGATGATCAACCTGCCTATCGCAATCGTTTCCATGGTTGTTGTAATTCTTGCTATCCGTAAATTGTACGGGGATAAGGAAGTTTCGGCAGAGAAATAAAAAGACGTTTATAAAACAGTTTATACTAAAAGCGGCGTAACCGATTTCGGTTACGCCGTTTTTTATATCCCAACAGAAAGGCAGTTGGGGAAAGGGGTTACTTATGCAATGCGCGATACAGGAATGTTACAATCTGTGCGCGTGTGCAGGGAGCATCGGGGCTGAAGGTATTTGCGCCTGTGCCGCCTGTAATGCCGTTTTCTGCCGCCCAAAGCACTGCATTATGGTAATAATCCGCTGCATTCACATCCATAAACGGATTTTCTGCCGCAACCATAGGGGACTGCTTGCTGCGCCACAGGAAGGCAACAATCTGTCCACGGGAGCAAGGAGCGTCGGGGGAGAAGGTTGTAGCGGATGTACCGCCGGTAATGCCGTTTTCGACTGCCCACAGTACCGCATTACGATAGTAGGCATCCGCAGGTACATCTGCGAAGGGCATCTCTGTGCTGCTTGGTGCAGGACTGCCTGCCGCTCTCCACAGGAAGGTTACCGCCTGCGCGCGTGTGCAGGGAGCATCGGGAGAGAAGGTTGTGGCGGAGGTGCCGCCGGTAGTGCCATTCTTCACTGCCCACTGAACTGCATCATAGTAGTAGCTGTTTGCAGAAACGTCCTCGAAGGGGTTTGGTACTTCATCTTTGGACTTATCCATGATGAATGTGGTTTTAACGGTTACGCTGGAGGAGGGCATTATGAAGGTATATTTGCCATCCTTTTCGGTCAGTGTCAGCTTCTGATCACTGCTGTCTGTAACGATTATGCGTCGAACAGCATAGCCCTTATCGGGAGTAGCAGTCAATGTAACGGTATCTCCCTTGTCGGCTGTCTTGTGGCTGGAGATTACCTCACCGTTTTTGGTGTTTTCAACGGTAATCATATAAGCGGATTTGGCTGTACCGCCGCCGCCACCGCCACCGCCGCCACCGCCGCCGCCGGAGGAAGAACCGCCGCCGGAGGAGGAGCCGCCAATCTGAATGTCGATTCTCTTATCAACAATGACATTGGTGTCTGCATTTACAGCCGCACAAATCAGTGTCATTTTGCCATCCTTGTCGCCAAAGCTGAGCGTATTTCCGTCAATGACAGCGTTTGTGTCGTTCTTTTCCAGTGTCCATCGGATGCTTGCAGGGTAAGCCGCCAGTTCGTCGCTGTTAAATTCCTTTCCGAATTGGTCAACTGTTTTTACAACTGCTTTTGTTAAATCAAAGGTTGTATTTTTTGCCGCCGTAGAGGATACACCGCTTACGGAAATGCCGGTTAATCTTCTCGGTGCTGCTACCGTCAGTGTGATTCGGTTGCTTTCGATTCCTTCTGCGGTCGCATAAATTTCGGTGGAGTCTTCCTTGAGTGCTTTCAGTGTTCCGTTTTCCAGAGAAACCACATCGGGCTTTGTGGTATGCCATGTAAAGACAAGATTCTGCATTTCTCTGCCGTACTGGTCATATCCAACTGCTGTGAAGTGGTTTGCCAATCTGGCGTTTTCATCCAGACGCAAAACGAAGCTGCTATTCATTGTTGCCGTAATGCTTTTCAGCACTGCCGGCTGTTCTGCCTTTACAACAACATTCTTTGCTGTTTTGTCTAAGGAAGGAGAATATGCTTCCAAAATTACTTCTGCATAAGAGGCATTCGGCACCTGCTCTGCTTCAACGGTAAGCATTCCATTTTCGATTGTTGCGACTGTCTCGTTATTGTCTGCCAATTTCCATTCAATGTCATTGGGTACATCAAAGGGATTTGCGTGCTGATCTCTTGCAATCAGAGGAATCTGTGTCAGGTCGTATGCCATACCTTCTACCGCATTGGGTGCGCCGCCGTTATAGTAAAATTCATCTACATACGGCTTTGCCACTACCTTTACGGTAATCGGCAGAGATTGCTTATATACCGTTTCGCCATTTTCGTCTGTTCCTGCAGGGTAATACAGTGTAACTGTATCCATTCCCACAACAAGCCCTGTAATTGTATTCTCGTTAATTGCGGCATAGTCATTAGCACTTGTCAATCTCCAGTCATACTTGTCTGTATCAAGTGTAAAATCATGACCATACTGGTCTACGCCTGTGATGGTAAGCGAAGAAAGGTCGAAGGTATTTGCAGTATCATCATTGTAAGTCAAATCGGGAATGGTTCCCTCTACAGTAATTTCATTCAAATATCTTTCGGGAAGTACCTGCAATGCCACTCTGTTGGATTCTGTTCCATTGACAACGGCATAAATCTGATAGGTTCCTGCTTTGGTAAAGGAAATGTCGCCTGTAGTTTCATTTACGTCAATGCCGTCTGTTTCCTCTGCATACCATTTTACCTTGTCTGTTACATCAAAAGCGTTGCCGTCCTCATCCTTTGCGGTAACGGTAAGATTGGAAACGTCTGTCTTATTATTTCCGTCATTCAGATAGAAGGGTTCAAATTTGCCCGCAAGCGTTACTTCGGAAAGCTTTACAGGCTTAATGGTAAGTTCGATGGATTCGCTCCTGAATTCTGCTGTTGTCTCAATTTTGTGATCGGGGGCATAAACAAGGAAAAGCTTCTTGTCATCATTCGGCTTCAGTGCTTTCAGAATCGGGTAGCCGTTTCGATTTTCCCCGATTTCGGCATATTCGGATGCGTCCTTGCCGTCCTCATCTTCGATTGCCCATGCGCCGCTCAAGCGAGGATTGAACCCATACCAAGCCACATCATATTCATCCAATGCCTGCACCTTAATGCTGTCCAGCCGCATCGACTGCTGTTCATACAGGGAAATTTCTTCTGTATCCGGCACTAAGCGGTCAAGCGCGTAAATCGGATAAACCTGCTGTGGTGTGATGATTGTGTTTTTGGAGGTGTAGTGGAAATCGCCGAAATACGGCGCTACCGGCTGACCGGAAAGCAGGGTAGCGGCGGCACCTGAGAAAGCTGTGTTGTTCTCATAAAGGTTCTTCATATCCAAGCCATCGGGGTCATAGCCGGAAACATTGCGGTTTTCGATTCTGGCATCCAAATCCTCGATAGCGGATAATTCGCCACGACCGAAGGTGCATTTTTGGTTTGTCATTTGCCACCAATAATCCCTTTTGGTATACTGGTACATGGTTGAATGACAACCGGAAGCCGAGAGAATCATGGTCTTGTATTTGATGCGTACCGCACCTGCATAAGGAATCGTGGTTTTCATATCCTTTATATCAACATTGATGTCGATACCTGTATGTGCAGGCAGAGGAACGGAGATGGTATCCTGAATGGACTGTGAATAGGATTCCTCCTTGCTGGTTTCGTAGGTCTTTTCCATTCCGTAGGAATAGGAGAAGCTCTGCTCCACCTTTGCGTTAGGCGAGAAGGCCGCCAAAATGGGAATGCTGAATTCTACGCCTATGGTTGTTGCCTCTGTCCAGTTTTGAGAATAGGTGTTGGAAACCGTTGTTGATGTAGAGATGCTTTTTTCGTAGGTATAGCTTTTTTCTACGGTACTCTCAAAATCATTGCGGTTTTCCGCCGTTACCTTATAGCTGTCAGAGCTGCCGCCCAGGGAAAATTGATAGCCTTTCTTTTCTAAATTTTCCGCAGTATCATCATTCGCTACGGATGGAGATATAAATCTGCCCTTAATGCCTTCAATTTCAAAGTCATAGAAAAGCTGAATATAATAACCATAGCCGGTGTTTATCCAAGAGTCGTAAGAATTGTTTTCCCTTTCCACTCTTGTACATACATAGTAAACCGGAGTTTCTGCTTCAGGCAGACTGTTCAAAATGCCTGTGCCATTTTTAATTTGGCTCTCGTCAATGCAACTGTTGACAGCATCTCGCAGACCCTTAGATGTATATTTTACATTTGCATAATCATTCGCAGTAAATTGTACATAAGGTTCATTATGGCTCTCCCACCCATTGTCATTGACAAATGTTTCGGGCAAAATATTGTTTACAATATGTACCCAATTATATGCAAATACCGGATCCTGAATCATAGCCGCAAGGAGCTGCTCCTGCGTTTTCGGCAGATTATAAGTGTTCTCTGCATTAAAAATATCCCAGTCATTCGTTGAGGTCACAGCGGCAGAAGCTGTTGCCGGCAGCAGTCCTACCACCATAACCAGCGCGAGCAGGCTGCTGTATATTCGTTTTATCATAGTATTCCTCCTTTTTAGCTGAATCAATCACAGTTCTTCCCCTCGGATATCCTCCCTTCTTCAAAAAAAAGTAAATAAAAAATCCACCGTACTATTATTGTACGATGGATAAAATCTAAAAGGCTACTAACCAAAAGTTAGGTTTTTTCTTCCAGTAATTGAAAGAGCTGTTTTCTCTTGCTATGGGTATCCCCTTCAATCTGCAGCTTGGAATAAATCTGATTGATATATTGCTTGACGCTCCCCTCGGAAAGGAACAGCTTTTCCGCAATTTCCCGATTCCGCAGGCGGCTCGCCATCAGCTTCACGATTTCATATTCCCGTTCCGTCAGCGTGGCAAGGGATGCAGGACGATGCGTGGAAAGCTGCTTCTGCCGCTGTTCGGATGCCTTTCCAAGCCGTTGGATGCGTGCAAGAAGGGGCGTTTGCGGCAGCTTTTCAAGCGTTTTTTTGATATAGCGATAATTTTCCACGAAGGGCAGAAGAAACTCATCGGGCTCTGCCTCCTGCAATGCCTGTAAAAGAAGCGCCTGCGCCTCCTCTGTTTTTCCGAGCATGGCATACGCCGCCGCGGTCTGTATCCGCAGATGCAGCGCCACCAAGGCATAATGCAGCTCTGCACAGACGGCAAGCAATCCATCGCTCCGCCCGATGACCTTTGCATAAGCACCCTGCGCCAGATAAACTTGATTTTCAACCATTTCTATCATGGGCTTGCCGGGAGCAAGGATATTGACGGAGAAAAGCGTGTGCGTGCGGAAAATTTCAGGGATTTCCTCTGTTTCCCCCAACAGGGCATAGTAATAGGCGGCAGTCGCATTGAAAATATTCAGCCATGCGATATTATGCTGCTTCAGAAGATGCGCACGCCGTGCCGCGAAGGAGGCTCGTTCCTCTGTTTCGATGCAGAGGGAAAGCCGTCTTGCCAGAAAATCACAGCAGAGGGCAATGTTTTCCTGCCCATTTCCTTCGATTTGGGCATACGCTTGCTCCAGAGCAATCTGCGCGTCTGTAAATTTTCCCTGTAAGAAATATGCTTCGGCGGACATGATTTTTTCTGCCCCCTGCCCATGCCCGTTCGTGATTTTGTAATAATGGGGCATACATTCCTCCATTTCGGCAAGCTCCTTTTTGAGTGCGCCGGGTTCTCTGTGATACATCATCAGAACCGAGGGCGAGCCAAACGACCAGCCGCCGATGTTCTGTATGCTGACGGCAGGGCGGGACATCTGCTTGCTTGCGCTGCGGTGGAGCCTGCTCATGGCGCTGATGTCATTATACATCAGGAAGCTGAGAATCAGGTCACATTCCCCCAGGAGGTTTCCCCTTTCCTGTTCCGGCAGATTCGGATGCTCTGCGATAGCGGTCAGCAGAAGCTCCTTCATCTGCATCATTTCGGGAATCAGCCGCCAGTTGAACATACTGCGCATCAGCACGAGAATTGCGAGCGGATGCTCCTTCAGAATCGGAACGGGACACTCCTCGATTGCCTCAAGCACTGCCTTGGGCGGCAGAGAGGAAAGCAGGATGCCTGCATCCTGCTCCACAATGCGAAGCAGGGCATCATAATTTTTGCCTTGCCGATACGCCGCCATGGCATGCAGATATTGGCGGTGCTCCTCATACCAGATACCAAAACGGCTGCGGTACGCCGCTTGCTTTTCGGGCGGCAGCGTGTGAAAGGTGCGCTTTGCACATTCCTTCATCATGTGGTGAAAACGATAGACCTTCCCATCGGGCAGACGCTTCACAAAGGCATTTTGCTCCGTCAGTGTGGTCAGCAGCTTTTCTGTATGGGGAGTTTCTGTGATAAAGTGCGCCATTTCCAGCGTAAATTCATCCGCAAGCCCCATAACCGCGAGGAACTCTCTTGCATCCGCAGGCAGGGGCGCAATCATTGCGGCGGTAAACATGGTGTAGATATCGGATTTGTGGTTGGACAGAGTGCCGCGTTCCGCAAGCGTACGCAGATGCAGATAAATTGCGGAAAACCAACCCTCACTCGTATAAAGCAGGGAGGAAATTTCTGCATCCGAAAGGGCAGTGCCACAGCGGTGTGCATAAACGGCAAGCTCTGCATGGTTCAGATGCAGCTCTGCCGTGCCAATCTGACAGAGCCTGCCGCCCAGACGTACCTGTGCCGCAAAGGGCAGAAAACGGTCGCGGCTTGCTACAAGGACATGCACATTTTCGGGCAAACGGTTCGCCAGCGTGCAGAGAAAGGCAGCGGTGCGTACATCTGTCAGCAGATGAAAATCGTCAATGAAAAGATAGCATGGCTTCTCTCCTGCAAGCGCATGGCAAAGGTCATCTGCCAGCAAACTGCCGCCTGCGGCATCTGTTGGGCAGGGGTAATCCAGCAAAATGGAAAGCCCTGCATGCAAAAAGGCATCCTGTACGCTTTTCCAGAAAATTGCGAGATTGTCGGAATAGACGCTGATACGGATGATGCGTGCGTTTTCCTTTTTCTTGCGTTCCGCAAGATACCAGTTGACGGCGGTTGTTTTGCCATAGCCCATTGGCGCAACCACAGCTGTCAGCGCGCAGTGCGAAATTGGGCGCAGTGCCTCCTGTAATCGTTCAGATATGTATATGGTGTTAAAATCCTGCTTTCGTTTCGGCATGCGATACACCTCGTTCGTTCAAGGGATTTGATATTTTTTTTAATTTTAGCATAGCTTTTTGCCTTTTGGAATACTTTTTGGACAGAGGAGGCTATGACAAAATGCAGTAAAATTGCCCTTTGCAGTCAGGAGGGAAGCAGAGCTGCAAGCCCCAGTAAAATTACTGCAAACAGAAGATTTGCGAGGGTAAACCAGAGCAGATATTTCCCCTTTCCGACATTCGGTATCTGTGCGAAATATTTATAGGAAATCAGACTTGCCATAGAAGCGATTAGCGTCCCCAGACCACCGATATTCACCCCTGCAAGCAAAAGGTCATAGCGGTCGGTAAATTCTGAAAGCAGAACCGCCGCAGGCACATTGCTGATGAACTGACAGCTCAGAAAAGAAACAAGCACCTCTCTGCCACAGAGCAGTGCTTGGAGGGCTTCCCGTATGGCGGAGATCCGTCCCAGATTCCCAATCAGGATAAAGAAAAATATAAACGTGAGCAGCAGGCAGTAATCCACCTCTTTCAGAATCCCTTTCTGAAACAGCAGAAACCACACCAGTGCCAACGCCAACAGCGGCAGAACGGGCAGGATGCGGAAAACTGCCAGCAGGCAAAGAAAAAACAGCACCGTCAAGCCGAAAAGCTGTTGCTTTTCGGCTCCTGTCCGTGTGGGCGGCGCTGCCTGCGGCTGTGTGGCTAAAGGGGTGTTTCCCTGCAAAAAGCAGAGCAAAAGCAGCAGAAAGAAGGACACGAGAACAAACGGCAGGGTAATTCTGAAAAACGCCCCGACCCCAATCCCCGAAATGGTATAAAGATAGAGATTCTGCGGATTGCCAACGGGTGTCAGCATACTACCCAGATTGGCGGCAATCGTTTGCAGAACAATAACGGGAATCAGCTTTTCCTCTAAATGCACGCGTTGCAGCAGTAAAATCGTGAACGGCACAAAGGTAATCAGTGCCACATCATTGGTCACAAGCATTGCGGAGAAAAAGCACAGCATGACTAGGGTCAACGCCAGCTGCCGCATTTTTTTTGCCCTCGCCAGAAGCAGATTTGCCATGCGGTCGAAGATGCCAAGCGCACGAAAGCCTGCCAATACTGCCATCAGCGAGAAAAGCAGAATCAGCACCCTTGTATCAACGTAGCCAAGATACGCTGTATCGGGCGGCACAATGTATGCCGAAAGCGCCGCCAGCAGGCAGGCAATGCAGAGTATTGTTTCTTTTTTGAAAAATGTAAGCAGTTTTTCCTTCATGGTCTCTTTTCCTTTTCTTTTTTCGTTTGTTTCCGCTTGTTTCAGCTCAGACAATTATACGGCGGCAGACACAAAGCTGCAAGCGTTGTTTTGCTTGCGGAAAGAGGAAGAACAGGGTAAAATAAAAAAAGAAGAAAGGAGGTTTCTCCATGAATCTGAATGAAATTATTGCTGTCAATTTAAAACGGCTGCGCGCGGAGCGTGGCTTCAGTTTGGGAAAGCTGTCGGAGCTTTCCGGTGTCAGCAAGGTTATGCTCAGCCAGATTGAGAAGGGCGAATCCAACCCTACCATCAACACTCTCTGGAAGATTGCAGGCGGCTTACAGGTTTCCTATACAAAGCTGATTGATGAACAGATTGATGCGCCTCTGCTGATTCGAAAAGAGGAAAGCGTTATTGCGGAGTATGACGGCTATCGTGCCTATCATTACAATACAGCCAACCCTGCGCGCGATTTTGAGTTTTTCAACGGCGAATTGGATGCACACAAGGAATACACTTCCGAAGGGCATGGCATGAATACGCATGAATATCTTCTGGTGACGCGAGGGGAAATGGTTCTGCGTTACGGCGGTGAGGAATATCTCCTCAGAGAAGGGGATTTCATCCATTTTGACTGCACCCAGCCCCATACCTACTGCAATCGTGGGGAAAGCATGACGGAATTTACCAATATCGTGTATTATATCGGCTAAGGAGGACAACTATGTTTTATATCGGCTGTCATTTATCTGCTGCCAAGGGCTATCTTGCCATGGGGAAGGAGGCAGTGAAGCTTGGGGCGAATGTGTTCCAATTTTTCACCAGAAACCCCAGAGGCGGCGCTGTCAAGGCGCTGGATTTAGAGGATATCGAAAAATACAATGCCTTTCATGCGGAGCACCATTTCGGCACACTGCTTGCACACGCACCCTATACCATGAACCCCTGTGCCGCAAAGGAGGACCTGCGCAGCTTTGCCAGAAGCACCATGAAGGAGGATTTGGCGAGATTAGAGCTTTTGCCCGATGTGATGTTTAATTTCCACCCCGGCAGCCATGTGAAGCAGGGGACGGAAATCGGGATTCCCCTCATTGCGGATGCGCTGAATGAAATTCTTTCTGCGGAAGGCAAAACGCCGGTGCTTTTGGAGACCATGGCGGGTAAGGGCAGTGAGGTTGGCAGAAGCTTTGAGGAGCTGCGCGCCATTTTGGACAGAGTAGAGCAGAAGGAGCGCATGGGCGTTTGTTTGGATACCTGCCATGTATATGATGGCGGCTATGACATCATCAGGGATTTGGATGGCGTTCTGCAGGCGTTTGATGAAATCATCGGCTTGGACAGGCTGAAAGCCATTCACCTGAACGACAGCAAGAATCCTATCGGCAGTCATAAGGACAGACATGAGAAAATCGGCGAGGGTACGCTTGGACTGGCAGGCATTGCGAATATTATCAACCACCCGAAGCTGTGCCATCTGCCGTTTTATCTGGAAACACCGAACGAGGCGGCGGGCTACGCCAAAGAGATTTCTCTTTTGAAAGGTCTGCGCGAGGAAAAATAAGAAACGATTTAAAAAACGAGAAAAATTTTCAATAGCAAGCTTCAATAACAATAAGGAGGGAATGGATATGGCAACACCTCATATTTCTGCCGAAAAAGGCGATTTTGCAAAAACAGTATTGATGCCCGGCGACCCTTTACGGGCGAAATTCATTGCGGAAACATTTCTGACTGATGCCGTAGAGGTCAACCACACCCGTGGGATTCTCGGCTATACGGGTCTATATAAGGGCAAAAGGGTTTCTGTTATGGCAAGCGGCATGGGCTGCCCTTCCATCGGCATTTACAGCCATGAATTGTTCAATTTCTATGATGTGGAAAACATCATCCGCATCGGCTCCGCGGGGGCATTGTCCGAAAGGCTGAAGGTGCGTGATATCGTGGCAGGTATTGGCTCAAATACAACCTCAAGCTATGCCGAGCAGTACCACATGCCGGGCACCTTAGCCCCCACAGCGGATTATACGCTTCTTTCCACAGCGGTGGACTGCGCGAAGGCAAGGAACATTGAAATGCACGTTGGGAATCTGCTCTGCTCCGATGCGTTCTATAATGAGGGCGGCATGGAGGAAACGGTTTCTTGGGCGAAAATGGGTACGCTTGCGGTGGAAATGGAATCGACCGCACTGTATCTGGAGGCGGCAAGGGCAGGCAAACGCGCGCTGACCATTGTTACCATTTCCGACCATCTGATTACGGGCGAGGCCACCACAGCCGAGGAACGGCAGAATACCTTCACCCAGATGATGGAAATTGCCTTGGATACGGCGGTTCGGATGGAGGAAGTCTAAATGAAAAATTATGATTGATATAAGATATTTTTATAGAAAACAAGTGGGATATTATTGACAAGTGCGCGCTTTTCTTGGTAGAATGAGTGCGTCGGTGATCGAATGTACTTTCATCACACCATGACTAGAAATTTTGCCATCGATCCCGCGTTTTCGTGGGATTTTTTTATGCTTATAGCGGAGAAAGCCGTTTTCGAGCTACGAAGTCCGTCCTGCTTGCGGGAAACGGGATTCGGGTTTCCGCTTTGCACAATGGCAAAAATCATTCGATCAAAACAGGCAGAACGCCTGTGAGAAATAAATCGAATTTTTCAGGAGGTTTTACACTATGGCAGGAACAATTTCCAGAGGTATCAAAGCACCTATCATCCGTGAAGGGGATGACATCGTTAAAATCGTAGCAGATTCCGTTCTGGCAGCAGTGGAGCAGGATGGTTTCCAGCTGCATGAAAGAGATGTAATCTGTGTAACAGAGGCAGTTGTTGCTCGTGCAGACGGCAACTACGCATCTACAGAGGATATTGCGGCAGACGTAAAAGCAAAGCTGGGCGGTGAAACAGTCGGTGTTGTATTCCCCATCCTCAGCAGAAACCGTTTTGCAATCTGCCTGAGAGGTATCGCAAAGGGCGCAAAGAAGGTAGTGCTGATGCTGAGCTACCCTTCCGATGAAGTAGGCAACCACCTGTTTGATATGGATATTCTGGATGACAGCGGCGTAAATCCCTATACAGATGTGCTGTCTCTGGATGAATATCGTAAGGCATTCGGCTATGTGAAGCACCCCTTCACAGGCGTTGACTATGTAGAATACTACAAGGGTCTGATTGAGGAGGAAGGCGCAGAAGCTGAAATCGTATTCGCAAACCACCCCGAAGCAATCGTAAAGTATACAAAGAACGTGCTGTGCTGTGATATTCACAACAGAGAACGCTCCAAACGCCGTATTTTGGCAAAGGGCGGCGAAAAGGTTCTGACAATGGCAGAAATCCTGAACGCACCCGTAAACGGCAGCGGCTACAATGCAGAGTACGGTCTGCTTGGCTCCAATAAGGCAACAGAAACAACCATCAAGCTGTTCCCTAAGAACGCACAGGAGGTAGCAGAAAAAATCCAGAAGGAAATCATTGCACGCACCGGTGTAAAGGTAGAGGCTATGGTTTATGGCGACGGCGCATTCAAGGATCCCGTTGGTAAGATTTGGGAGCTGGCTGACCCCGTTGTCGGCGCAGGCTATACAGATGGTCTGAACGGTCTGCCCAATGAGCTGAAGCTGAAATATCTGGCAGATAACGATTTCGCTGACCTGAACGGCGATGCACTGGCAGATGCAATCAAGAATGCAATCAAGGCAAAAGAAGCAAATCTGAAAGGACAGATGGCATCCGAAGGTACCACACCTCGCCGCCTGACAGACCTGATTGGTTCCCTGTGTGACCTGACAAGCGGTTCCGGTGATAAGGGTACCCCTATTGTTCTGGTTCAGAATTACTTCAATAACTACGCAAACTAAGCAAGTCTGATAAGCGGATAAGTAAGATAAGTAAAATGAAAAGGAGTATCGGGAGATACTCCTTTTTTTCGCAGGAAGGGTTTTTTATTCAGAAAGGAGAAGGCTGATGGGTTTACCTGTTGCAACATTGAAAAAGGGCGAAGGACGCATGCTTAAGGCAGGCGGTCTTTGGGTATTTGATAATGAAATTGCCGCCGTAACAGAGGATGCGGTCAATGGCGAGCTGATTATGGTGGAGGATTTTGACGGCTATCCCATGGGGACAGGCTTTTATAACAGCAATTCCAAAATCACCATCCGTATGATGAGCAGAAATAAGGATGCAGTGATTGATGAGGCATTCTTGCGTGAAAGAGTGCAGGCGGCTTGGAATTACCGCAAACGGACGGTGGATATTTCCTCCTGCCGTGTTATTTTCGGGGAAGCGGATTTTCTGCCCGGTTTGGTTGTGGATAAATTCTCCGATGTGCTTGTGGTACAGTCTCTTGCGATGGGGATTGACCGCATGAAGGAACCCATTTTGCGCCTGCTCATCGAAGCTATGCTGGAGGACGGCATCCATATCCGCGGTGTGTATGAACGCAGTGATGCGAAGGTGCGCAGGCAGGAGGGCATGCAGCCTTGGAAGGGCTTCCTCAGCGAACCCTTTGATACCAAGGTGCAGATTGTGGAAAACGGCGTAAAATATATCGTTGATGTGGAGGAAGGGCAGAAAACCGGCTTTTTCCTTGACCAGAAGTATAATCGACTGTCCATTCATAAAATTTGTCAGGGAATGGATGTGCTGGACTGCTTTACCCATACAGGCTCCTTTGCGCTGAATGCAGGCATTGCGGGGGCAAAAAGCGTACTGGGGATTGATGCAAGCCAGCTTGCGGTGGATCAGGCAACGGAGAATGCCAAGCTGAATGGCTTGCAGGAGGTTGTGAAATTTCAGTGCGAGGATGTGTTTGCGCTGCTGCCCAGACTCGAAGCAGAGGGCAGAAAATTCGATGTAATCATTCTTGATCCTCCTGCCTTTACAAAGTCCAGAAGCTCTGTCAAGAATGCGGTTAAGGGCTATCGCGAAATCAACCTGCGCGCCATGAAGCTGCTGAAGGATGGCGGCTTTCTGGCAACCTGCTCCTGCTCGCATTTCATGACCTATGAATTGTTCACCCAGACCATTGGGCAGGCGGCAAAGAATGTGCATAAACGCCTGCGTCAGGTGGAATATCGCCATCAGGCACCCGATCACCCGATTCTCTGGGCGGCAGAGGAATCCTATTATCTGAAATTCTATATTTTTCAGGTTATGAATCAGCCCTAATGCGGCGATTAAAAAAGAACGAAGGACTTTTTCTTTTTGGGAGAAGCAATTTTATGTGAACCTATGGCAGATATGAACAGAAGAATGTGGCTGTGGAAAACGTGGATAAATTCCACGTTTTATCCACAATAAAAATCCTTGAAACGTAAGTTTTCCACAAGGTTATTCACAATATCCACAGGTTGTGCAAAAAAAATTTGTGGAAAAATGGAGAGGAATGTCGTTTTTTGTGGAAATTTGAAAAGCCTGAGAATCCGCCGTTTCTGCTTCTGCGGAAAAAGTATCCGATTCCATAAATCAGATTATGGAAACGAAAGCATAAAAAGCCTACAACCCTTTTTTGATGCTCTTGCGAAAAAAAATCGAAAATTTGAATATTTTTTTCAAAAGAAAGAAGGATTTTACGAAATAACGGAGAATATAACAAATAAACAGGAAATCCATTTTGATTACTTTTGAATCTCATCGGCGCGGTGCCGATTGGATATATGTTTTTGATTCTCTGAGAAGATGAGAGAATCCCGAAGGGAGTTGTTAGTATGCGTTATAACATTATTGGGAAAAACATCGATGTATGGGACAAAACAAAGGAAATGGTGGAAAAGAAGATGGATCGAATTGCCAAGCTGTTCCCTGCGGACACAGAGGCAACCATCACATTAAGCTTGGAAAAACAGGTTGCTACGGTGGAAGTAACCATTCCTATGAATAAAAGATATGCACGGGCAGAGGTGCAGGATGCGGACATGACAGCCGCTATGGATAAAACGGTGGATATTCTGGAGGGGCAGGTTGTCCGTTATAAAAAACGGATGCGCACCAAAATCAGAAACGGCGCAGATGCCTATGCGGCAGAATATGCGGCAATTCTGGTGCCTGAGGAGGACTTGGATGACGAGCCTCTGGTAAAAATCGAGAAGGTAAAGCGTTTTGCCGTAAAGCCTATGGATGCGGAAGAGGCTGTCATGGAAATGGAGCTGGTAGGGCATAGCTTCTTTGTATTCCGCGATGCGGAGACAGACGAGGTAAGTGTGGTTTATAAGAGAAAGAACGGCACCTACGGTCTGATTGAGCCCGAATATTAAAAATAAGTTGAAATCAGGATTTTGACTTGCTGAAGCAGAAAGACAAACAGACGAGTTTCTGAGCCTTAGACCGAAAGGTCTAAGGCTTTTCTTATGAAGAAAGAGGGAGAAGGATGGACAGAAAACGATTCAAGAAGCAGGTAGCGTTTATTCTGGAGGCGGACAAGGAGAAGAATATTCTCAGGCAGACGCACCTGAGTGGGCACGGCAGAAGGGAAAACGATGCCGAGCATGCGTGGCACATGGCGATGATGATTTATCTGCTGAAGGAATACGCGAATGCGGAATTTGACCTTGCGAAAACGATGATGATGGCGCTGATTCATGATATTGTGGAGATTGATGCAGGGGACACCTATGCCTACGATACGGCAGGGCTGGCAACACAGGCGGAGCGGGAGGAAAAGGCGGCAGAGCGGATTTTCGGCTTACTGCCCGATGACCAGAGAGATGAGCTGCGCGGATTATTTGAAGAATTTGAAGCGAATGAAACACCTGAAGCAAGATTTGCGCATGTGATGGATAATTTTCAGCCGCTGCTGCTGAATAATGCCAATGACGGCGGAGATTGGCGCGCGCATAGGGTGAGCCGCAGTCAGGTTTGGGGGAGACAGGCGAAAACGGAATTGGGCTCGGCGGAAATCTGGGAATATACCCGTGGATTGATTGAGGAAAATGTCCGAAAGGGAAACATTAAAGAGGACAAACCCGTTTGAAAACAGAAGGGCAGTGCTTTATCGGCACTGCCCTGTGTGTTTTATGTCGGATTCTTTTCCCAAGGCTTTAAACGATAGAAGAAAGCGGAAAGGAGGGTGGAAAGCGTCCAGCCGATTGGCCATGCCATCCAGATGCCGGTTGCGCCGAGACCAAGTCCTTTTGCAAAGAGAAACGCCAACGTCACACGCAGGAAGAGGTCGGTGAAGGTGGTTGTCATGAAATAGAGCATGGCACTGCCGCCGCGCAGCACCCCATCGCACATGACCTTAATCGTTACGATGAAATAGAAGGGGGTGACGATGTGCATATAGTCTACACCTGCCTGAATTGCGGCAGCACTGCTTTCATCTAGAAACAGCTCCATGGCGGTGCGACCGAAGAAGAAATAGAACAGGAAAAACGGTACGCAGACCAGAATACCGAGGAGCGCCCCTGCCCGAAAGCCTTCGGAAACCCGTTCCTTTTTAGCTGCGCCAAGGTTCTGAGCGGTGAAGGAGGAAACGCCGTTGGACAGGGTTGTCATGCAGGTGACAGCAAAGGTATTCAGCTTCTGGCAGGCAGAAAAGCCTGCAACAACGGCAGAGCCATAGCTGTTGACGGCTGACTGCACGAAAAGATTCCCGACGGAAACAAAGCATTGCTGCAAAATACTTGGGATGGCGACGATAGTAACCTGTACAAGCATTTCTGCGGAAAATTTTGCATACGGTTCGGTGCTTCTTAATTGCTTGATGCGATGCACCAGCGTAAGAAAGGCGAGTACGGATGCCGCGCCCTGTGCGGCGAAGGTTGCCCATGCAACACCGGCAACGCCCATTTTCAGCCAGACCACGAAGAAAATATCCAGAAGAATATTACTTATGGAGGAGCCGATGAGGAAATACAGCGGCGTACGGCTGTCTCCCAGAGAGGTGAAGATGCCGTTGCAGATATTATAAAGATACAGAAAGAGGAATCCGTAAATATAGATTTTCAGATAAAGCGATGCATCGGCGAAAACATCGGAGGGGGTGCGAATCAGGCGGAGCAGTGCATTTCCGCCGAAAATGCCGACAAGCGTCAGCACCACGCTGACCGCAAGGCAGGCGCAGAAGATGGTGCAGACAGCCGTTTTGAGTGCGCTGTATTTTTTTGCCCCGAACAGGCGAGATACCACAACGGCACAGCCGATATTGCTGCCGACGGCAACTGCCATAAAAATCATAGTGATGGGGTGGGATGCACCGACTGCCGCAAGCGCGCCTTCTCCGATGAACTGCCCGGCAATGATGCTGTCTGCAATTTGATAAACCTGCTGAAAGGCAACACTCAGCAGCATGGGAATGGAAAACATCCAGAGCATTTTTCGGCTGCTGCCCCGGGTTAAATCTGTAATCAACAAGGTCATCTCCAATCTGAATTTTTGGTGGGTATCATTTTGTTATATTTTTGTCATTTTACCTTCTTTAGACAGTATACTCCTTTTATTGAAAAAAGAAAGCGAAAAGCGAAAGAATTTTTGGGGAGAGTGTCACTCGCCAAGGGGCTTGGATTGTGGTATCATAACAGGGAAATTGAGAAGAAAAAGCAAAGGGGTTTTGTGTATGGCAAAATTATATTTCAGATACGGCGTGATGGGCAGCTCCAAATCGGCACAGGCACTCATTACGAAATTCAACTACGAGGAGCAGGGGATGCGCGTCTGGCTGATTAAGCCTGCGGCAGATACGCGCTATGGCGCAGATAAGGTACATTCTCGCATCGGGCTGGAGCAGCCTGCGGATGTGATTGACGATGATATGGATTTATATGAAGTTTTCCGTGACAGAGAACGGGAATTTTATGATGTGATTATTGTGGATGAGGCGCAGTTTTTGCAGCCTGCCCATGTGGAGCAGCTACGGGAGATTGTGGATTATTACAATGTGCCTGTGTTTTGCTTTGGACTGCGGACAGATTTTCGGACAAGATTGTTCCCCGGCAGTGCAAGGCTGTTTGAGCTGGCAGATTCCGTGACGGAGCTGAAAACGGTCTGCACCTGTGGCGGCAAGGCAATGGTGAACGCGAGAATTGACGCGGAGGGCAGAGTTGTTACCGAAGGGGAGCAGTTCCTTCTGGGGGGCAACGAAAGCTATCGTCCGATGTGCTATAAATGCTGGAAGCTTAAGTCGAAATCAGAGAAATAAAGCAGAAGCGGAACAAAATGCGCTGTTTTTCGTCAGAAGAACAGTGGTATTGAGAAAAAATGTGAAATTTATATAAAGATTTCTTAAAACTTTTTGAACATCCCCTGAAATACGCAAGTTTTCCTTGTGTACGGGGGTGTTCTTCTGCTATACTATAATAATGTAAAAGTGTGCCTATCGAGCGGCTGTCTGCTTTCGGCACATGCGAGAAAAGAAAAATGAGGTGAACCAAATGGGTTTCTTGGAAAAAATATTTGGGAACTACAGTGAAAAGGAAATCAAGAAAATCAAGCCAATCGTGGCGAAGATTGAAGCACTGGGTCCCCAGTATGAAAACCTTTCAGATGAAGAGCTGAGAGGAAAGACACAGGAATTTAAGGATCGTCTGACAAAGGGCGAAACACTGGATGATATTCTGCCTGAGGCGTATGCGGTGGTAAGAGAGGCGGCTTCCCGTCCCAATGTGCTGAATATGAAGCATTTCCCCGTACAGCTGATGGGCGGCATCGTGATGCATCAGGGACGTATTGCCGAGATGAGAACAGGTGAAGGTAAAACACTGGTGGCGACACTGCCTGCATATCTGAATGCGCTGGAGGGCAAGGGCGTACATGTGGTTACGGTCAATGACTATCTGGCACAGCGTGACTCTGACTGGATGGGTGAGGTATTCCGTTTCTTAGGGCTGAGCGTGGGCTGCATCCTGAACGGGATGGATAACAACGAACGCCGCGCGGCGTATGCCTGTGATATTACCTATGGTACAAACAATGAATTCGGCTTTGACTATCTGCGTGACAACATGGTAGTACGAAAGGAAAACATGGTGCAGAGAGACCTGCATTATGCCATCATCGACGAGGTCGACTCTGTTCTGATTGACGAAGCCAGAACACCCCTGATTATTTCCGGCAGCGGCTCCAAGTCTACGGATTTGTATCGCGTGGCAGATCTGTTTGTAAAAAAGCTGAAAAAGGGTCGTATTCTGAATGAGGATGAGGCAATGAATGCCCTTCTGAAGGAGGAAATTCAGGAGGAAGGCGATTTCGTTCTGGATGAAAAGGCGAAATCTGTTGTGCTGACGCAGGAAGGTGTTGCAAAGGCGGAAAAATATTTCTCTGTGGACAACCTTTCCGATCCCGAAAATCTGGAGCTGCAGCATTATATCAACAATGCTTTGAAGGCAAACTATAACATGCATCTGGATAAGGATTATGTGATTCATGAGGGTGAAATCGTTATCGTTGATGAATTCACAGGGCGTATGATGCCGGGCAGACGCTATTCCGACGGTCTGCATCAGGCAATCGAGGCGAAGGAAAACGTACAGGTGCGCAGAGAAAGTAAAACGCTGGCAACGATTACCTTCCAGAACTACTTTAATAAATACGCTAAGAAATGCGGTATGACAGGTACGGCGAAAACAGAGGAAGAAGAATTCCGTAATATCTATGGGATGGACGTTGTGGAAATTCCCACAAACCGCCCCATACAGAGAAAGGATTTGGATGATGTTGTGTATCGTACCGAGGCGGGCAAATTCCGCGCGGTGGTAAGAGATATCATTGCGGCGCACGAAAAGGGACAGCCGGTACTGGTTGGTACGGTTACAATCGAAAAATCCGAAACACTGAGCAAGCTGCTGAAGATGGAGGGTGTGAAGCATCAGGTGCTGAATGCGAAATATCATGCACAGGAAGCGGAAATCGTTGCACTGGCAGGGCAGATGGGCGCAGTTACGATTGCGACAAACATGGCCGGCCGTGGTACGGACATTAAGCTGGGCGAAGGTGTTGCAGAGCTGGGCGGCTTGAAAATCATCGGTACGGAACGCCATGAATCCAGACGTATTGATAACCAGCTGCGTGGTCGTGCCGGTCGTCAGGGTGACCCCGGTGAATCCCGTTTCTATATCTCTCTGGAGGATGACCTGATGCGGCTGTTTGGCTCCGAAAAGACCATGAAGGTTGTGGATGCCATGGGCATGACAGAGGATGAGCCCATTGAGGCAGGGATGCTTTCCAAGGCGATTGAAAACGCACAGAAAAAGGTGGAGGGCAACAACTTTGCCATTCGTAAACACCTTCTGGAATATGATCAGGTCATGAATGAGCAGAGAGAAATCATTTATGGCGAAAGAAAACGCGTGCTTTACGGTGAAAACCTGAGAGACAGCATTATCGGCATGATTGGCGCGGTTGTGGAACGCACGGTGGACGCACACATGAGCGATGACCAGCTGCCTGAGGAATGGGATATGGCGGCATTCAGCGAGTCTCTGAGTGCAATTATTCCTGTCGGCAAGGTGAATATCAAGGATGAAGCACTGCCTCAGATGACAAAGGATAAGCTGAAGGAAACCCTAACAAAGCTGGGCAATCAGCTGTATGAAATGAAGGAAAAGGAAATCGGTCAGGGACAGGCTGAGGGCGAAGAACGCATGCGTGAGCTGGAGCGCGTGGTGATGCTGCGCGTGATTGACCAGAAATGGATGGATCATATTGATGATATGGATCAGATGCGTCAGGGGATTGGGCTGCATGCCTATGCACAGAGAGACCCTCTGACAGAATATAAATTTGCGGCGTATGATATGTTCGAGGAAATGAGCAATCATATTCAGGAGGATACGCTGAAGATTCTTTACCGCGTGCGTATCCAGACAGAGGTAAAGCAGGAGGAACCGCAGCAGCAGATGTTCACAAATAAGGATGATTCTGCTGTGAAGCAGCCCAAAAAGCGTGCAGAGGAAAAAATCGGCAGAAACGATCCCTGCCCCTGCGGCAGCGGCAAGAAATATAAGCAGTGCTGTGGGAGAAACGTGTAAAGAAAGCGTTATCAAGCGGCTGTGCAAGGCGGAAGCTTGCTTACGCAGATGCACAGACATTTGATAACCTAATGACATGAGTAAGGCGAAGCCTTACGAATGGAAGCAATGGCGTTCAGCCATTGGCTTTCTGAAAGAAAGCATAAGGCATAGTCTTACACATGGAGCGTTAGAATAGGAAAGAGGGAAACAAATGGGAGAAAAAAAGCAATATCGACTACAGATGGATTTCCCTTTTTATACACAAAGAATGACGCAGGAAACATGGGAGGGAGAGGGCTTTTCCTCCTTTCCCGAAGCGGACAGCTGGACCTTCCGCAGCTGTGGCATTGCCTCCTTGCGTATGATATTAGAGGGCTTTGGCAAGCAGGCGGAGCGCCATGGCACAATGATTGCAAAGGGCGTTGCGGCAGGTGCCTATAAAGAAGGTGTCGGCTGGATTCACTGGGGGCTGGCGAAGCTTGCGGCGGATTACGGCATTTACGGCGAGGCACTGCGCGAAAAAACAGCGGAGGACTTGAAGCGGGAGCTGGATGCAGGACATCCCTGCATGGTTTCTGTGGCATCCTTTTTTCAAGGGGGCAAGCCCAAGCCGGACGGCAGCGGTGTTTACGGGAAAAGCGGGCATTTGGTGCCTGTGCTTGGCTATGAGACCGAGGATGGCAGGCTGACAGCATTTCTGGTGCATCATCCGTCTGCCTTTTTGGAGCAAAACAAGCCGAATTGGTGGGTGCCGATAGAAGATTTTTCGGCCTCCTTCGGCGGCAATTTCATTCGATTTTCAACGGAAAATTTTTCCGAGGAAGATAAATAGGACAAACTGTCTTTGGCGGCAAGCCCAAGCCGCAGGATGCTTTGTCAACCAATAAATCAATTCTATTTTCATTATGAGGGAGATGATTTTTTATGTTCGAGTTAGAACAGATCCGTCTGGGCCTTTCTGCTTATGACGAAAAATTAAAGGAAATGGGGGCTTCACTTTGACGTCGCTGGCGCGAAGGAGAAGATAAACGAACTAGAAGAGCTTTCCGCAGACCCCGATTTCTGGAATGATCTGGAAAAGAGCCAGAAAACATTGCAGAAGCTGAAAGCACTGAAAAATAAGGTCGGCAAATATGAAGGCCTTGTAACAACCTACGAGGACATTCTGACACTCATCGAAATGGGCATCGAGGAGCAGGATGACAGCGTATATGAAGAAGTAAAGGAAATGAACGATTCCTTCCTTGCGGAATATGAGGCACTGCGCATTGCAACAATGCTCGATGGCGAATATGACCGCAACAATGCCATTGTTACCCTGCATGCAGGGACAGGCGGCACAGAGGCGTGTGACTGGACAAATATGCTTTTCCGCATGTATTCCAGATGGGCGCAGAAGGAAGGCTTCGAGGTTGAGGTACTGGATATGCTGGACGGCGATGAAGCCGGACTGAAATCCGTTACCATTCAGGTGAACGGCGAAAATGCCTATGGCTATCTGAAATCCGAGAAGGGGATTCACCGTCTGGTGCGTGTGTCTCCCTTCGACAGCGCAGGCAGACGGCAGACCTCTTTTGCGTCCTGCGATGTTATGCCTGAAATTGAGGACGATACGGAAATTGAAATCAAGCCGGATGATATCCGTATTGATACCTACAGAGCCAGCGGTGCAGGTGGTCAGCACATCAACAAGACCTCCTCTGCAATCCGTATCACGCACTTCCCTACGGGGGTTGTGGTATCCTGTCAGGAGGAGAGAAGCCAGTTTGCCAACAAGGATAAGGCATTCAAAATGCTGAGAAGTAAGCTGCTTGCCCTCAAGATTGAGGAGCAGATGCAGAAGCTGGCGGAAATCCGTGGGGATGTAAAGGAAATCGGCTGGGGCAGCCAGATTCGTTCCTACATCTTTATGCCCTATACTCTGGTAAAGGATCACCGGACAGGCGAGGAAACCGGTAAGGTGGACGCGGTGATGGATGGTGAGATTGATAACTTTATCAGCGCATATCTGGCATGGATTCACAGCTGATTTTCCGGAGGGAAGAGCCTTGAAAGAGATTATCATTACCAAAAACGAGGAAAATCAAAGGCTGGACAAGTTTCTGCTGAAATATATGAATAAGGCCTCCAAGGGCTTTATTTATAAAATGCTGCGGAAAAAACGCATCAAATACAACGGCGGTAAGGCAGAGGGAAACGAACTGCTTCGGGCAGGGGATACCCTCAGGCTTTACCTCGCCGAGGAAACGATGCAGTCCTTTATGGAGGAAAAAACGGTGCCTGCGGCAAAAAGGCATTTCGGCATTGTGTATGAGGATGACGAGATTCTGGTGGTTTCCAAGCCGGCAGGACTGCTCACACATCCTGAAAAAAGCAGTGATACCGATACGCTGATTGATCAGGTGCTTTATTACCTTTATCAGAAGGGGCAGTATACCCCTGCGGCGGAGAGCAGCTTTACCCCGGCACTCTGCAACCGACTGGACAGAAACACAAGCGGCATCGTAATTGCGGGGAAAACCCTGCAGGGCGTGCAGGCGGTGAATGAAATCATTCGCAGCCGTAAGCTGAATAAGTTTTATCTGACACTGGTTGCAGGGGAAATACACGAGGCGGGCGAAATTACCGCCTATCTGACGAAGGATGCAGAAAAGAATCAGGTGCGCATTTCCAAACGGGAGGGAAGCGGCGCAAGAACGATGACGAAATATCGTCCGCTTGCACATGCAAAGGGCTATACCCTTCTGGAAATTCAGCTGATTACGGGTAAGACGCATCAGATTCGTGCCCACATGCAGGCAATCGGGCATCCCGTTGCAGGTGACAGAAAATACGGCTCGGAAGCGACAAATCGAAAATTCCGAGAGGAATATGCCCTTTCCAATCAGTTCTTACATGCCCTTCGGGTGGAATGGAAGGAACAGGAGGGTCCTCTGGGCTATCTTTACGGAAAGGAAATGACGGCTCCCTTGCCGAAGCAGCTGCAGGAAATCTGCGATGGTCTGTTTGGCAGGGCAGAATAAGAGAAACAACATGAAGGAGGAGAGAAGATGAAAGCCATTATTTTGGCGGCGGGCTATGCCACAAGATTATATCCGCTGACATTGCATACGCCGAAGGCTTTGCTCCCCATTGGCAAAAAACCAATCATTGATCATATTGTAGAGAAGATGAATACCGTAAAAGAGCTGGATGCGATTTATGTGGTTTCCAACGATAAATTCGCAGAGCAGTTTGCGGACTGGGCAAAAACGGCGAAAAGCCGCGTACCCATTACCGTCCTGAATGACGGCACAACAGATGATTCCAATAAGCGCGGCGCAATCGGGGATATTTCCTTTGTGATTGACGAAATGCAGATTGCGGATGACCTGATGGTAATCGCAGGAGATAATTTCTTCACCTATTCGCTGAAGGAATATGTGGATTTCTTCCATGAAAAGAACCGCGACTGTGTGTGCGTGAAGGTCTGGGAGGACGAGGCGGCGCTGAGCCAATTCGGTATTGCCCTTCTGGATGAAAACGGAAGGGTGCTGGATATTGAGGAAAAGCCCGCAAAGCCCAAATCCAATACGGTTGTATTCGCCGCATACCTCTATAAGAAAGAAACCGTTCCCATGTTTGCCGCATATCTGGCGGCAGGCAATAAGCCGGATTCCCCCGGCAACTTCCCTGCATGGCTTTACCGGCAGAAGGAGGTATATGCCTATACCTTTGAGGGGGAATGCTACGACATCGGGACACCGGAAAGCTATCGGGAAGTATGCGAACTCTATGACAAATAACACGAAGCCGTTCTGCTGATTTAAGGACGGCTTTATTTCCTTTTTATAAAAAAAGTCCCGACAAGCGGGTGAGCAAATGCATAAAGACGCATTTGTGCACTTGCTCAGACATTTGACGGGCAACGGATAAACGGAAGGAGAAAACCTGAAATGGAATGGATTGAAGTATTCGTAGCGACCAGCCGGATTGGACTGGAGCCTGTGGAGGGCGTGCTGTATCAGTGCGGACTGACAGGACTGATGATTCATGATGAGGCGGATTTTGCGGAATTTCTGGAAAACCCCAACAGAGAATGGGATTATGTGGCAGATGAGCTGGTGGAGGAAAAGGAAGAACTGGAAACAGGAATTACCTTTTTTCTGCGGGATAACCTTTACGGCAGAGAGCAGCTTGCACAGATTCAGGGCGCATTGGCGGCAGTGAAGGCAAGTGAGAAGGAATTGGATTTAGGCTCTTTGGAGCTAAAAATGAAAAATGTGCAGGAGGAAGATTGGGCGAATAACTGGAAGAAATATTTCAAGCCCTTCCCTGTCGGCGAAAAAATTATGATTAAGCCCTCTTGGGAGGAGCTGACGGAGGAAACCGATAAGGTGATTCTCAAGATTGACCCCGGACATATCTTCGGCACAGGGACGCATGAAACCACGCAGCTTTGCATGGAGCTGATTGAAAAATATGTGAAAAAGGACGATATGGTTCTGGATATCGGCTGTGGCAGCGGGATTCTTTCGATTGCCTCTCTTTTGTTGGAGGCGAAGGAGGCAGATGCAGTGGACATTGACCCGAATGCCATGGCGATTGCTTACGAAAACAGCGACAGAAACGAGATTCCCAGAGAGAAATACCATGTTTGTGCAGGGAATATTCTGGAGGATGCAGCACTGCATGAAAAATACAGCGGCAAAAAATATGACATGGTAGAGGCAAACATTGTGGCGGATATCATCATTGCGCTGACGAAGCAGGTGCCTGACTATATCAAGGACGGCGGTATTTTCCTTTGCAGCGGTATCATTACCGAGCGAAAAGAGGATGTGCTGGCGGCACTGGCGGCAGGCGGCTTTGACGTGCAGGATGTGCGTGAGAAAAAGGGCTGGGTTGCCATCGCATCGAAATATGTGGGGTGATGGGGATGCCGAAATTTTTCTTTGATAAAAAAGACTGTTCCGGCGGACAGATTTGCCTGCACGGAGAGGATGAAAAGCATATTAAGACCGTTTTGCGTGCCAAGGAGGGCGAGGAGCTGACGCTTTGCGACGGCGAGGGCATGGATTACCAATGCAGGATTTCCGCTCTGGCGGATGGCGTGCAGTTAGAGGTTCTCTCCCAAGCACCCTGCGAAACAGAGCCGAAAACAAAAATTACGCTCTATCAGGGCTTGCCGAAGGCGGATAAGATGGAGCTGATTATTCAAAAATGCGTGGAGCTTGGCGTGGAGCGGATTGTGGCGGTCAGCACCGAGCGTGCCATTGTGAAGCTGGATAAAAAGGAAGGCAAAAAGCTGGAGCGTTGGCAGAAAATTGCCGAGGCGGCGGCAAAGCAGAGCGGCAGAGGGAAGATTCCCGAAATCGGCGGACAGGTGCTAAAATTCAAGGATGCCGTTGCAGAGGCAAAAAGGCTGGATGGCGCGATTATCCCTTATGAGCGGGAAGAAAAGACGGGACTGCGCGAATTTGTGCAGAGCTTTGAGGGAGAGAGCATCGGCGTTTTCATCGGGCCGGAGGGCGGCTTTGCCGAGGAAGAAATCGCACTGGCGCAGGAAAACAGCATTACGCCAATCACCCTTGGGAAACGCATCCTGCGGACGGAAACGGCAGGCATGACAACAACAGCTATCCTTTTATATGAATTGGATTGAGGAGGCAAGTATGATTTATTTTGATAATGCGGCAACGACAAGAGCGCTGCCTGCGGTAGCGGAAAAAATGAGCACAATGCTCTGCGAACAATATGGCAACCCTGCATCTGTGAGTGCTATGGGTCTGGCGGCGGAAAAGGAAATCAGAAATGCGGCGGAAATCATCGCAAGAGGGATTCACTGCAAATATGATGAGATTTTCTTTACCAGCGGCGGCACAGAGGGCGACAACTGGGCGATTTACGGCACGGCAGAGGGCTATAAAAGACAGGGAGCGCACTTCATTACAACGGAAATTGAACACCCTGCGGTGAAGAATCCTATGAAGCTATTAGAGGAAAAGGGCGCAGAGGTCACATGGCTGAAGGTAGACAGACAGGGGCATATCTCCTTGGAGGAGCTGGCAAATGCCATCCGCCCCGATACGGTTCTGGTCAGCACCATTCTGGTAAATAACGAAACAGGGACAGTGCAGGATGCGGCGGCAATCGGCAAGCTGATTAAGGAAAAGAACCCCCAGTGTCTGTATCATGTGGATGCGGTGCAGGCATTCGGGAAATACCCGATTGATGTGGAAAAAATGAAAATCGACCTCTTAACCATGAGCGGACACAAGATTCATGGACCGAAGGGCGTTGGGATGCTTTATATGCGCAAGGGCTTGAAGGTGAAGCCCTTGATGCTTGGCGGCGGTCAGCAGAGAGGACAGCGACCCGGTACGGAAAACGGCCCCGGCGCGGCGGCATTGGGCGTGGCGTGTGACGAAGCCTTCAAGAGCATGAAGGAAAGCATTGCACATGTGAGAGAGGTAAAGCAGACCTTGCTGGAAGGGATTCTCACTCTGCCTGATACACAGCTGAACGGGGACAGCCTGGAGGAGGCAAGCCCCTATGTGCTGAATGTGACCTTCAAGGGACTCAGAAGTGAGGTGCTTTTGCACGCACTGGAAAGCAAGGGCATTGTGGTTTCTGCCGGCTCTGCCTGTGACAGCAAGAAGAAGGTCGGCAGCCCTGTGCTGACGGCAATGGGACTGCCCTTCTCGGAAATTGAAGGGGCAATCCGTTTCAGCTTCTGCCGCTATAATACAGTGGAGGAAGCAAAGGAATGTCTGAAAGCGTTGGAGGAACTGGTTCCCTTCTTTAGAAAATATAACAGATAAGAAAAGGAGAAAATAATGGCTGAAAAGGTTTTAATCGTGAAATACGGTGAAATTGCCATGCGCGGCAATAATAAATATATCTTTATCAACCGCCTGATTTCCGCGATTCGCAAAAATCTCGACCCCTACGGCAACTATTATGTTGTGCGTGACCCCGGTCGCTTGATTGTGGAAAATCGCGATGGCGAATTGGATTATGATTTTACCATTCCCAAGCTGGAAACCATCTTCGGGCTGCATTCCATCTGCCCCGGTGTCCGCTTGGAGAATAATGATTTTGATACCATCTGCAAGGAAGCATTGGCGCACATGCAGGAATTTTACGGCGATAAGGAAATGACCTTTAAGGTAAATACACGCCGTGCGAATAAAAGCTATCCCATGCACTCCATGGAAATGAGCATGGAGGTGGGGGCGTATCTTCTGGATCACATGCCGAATATGAGGGTAGATGTGAAGCATCCGGATGTGACGCTGAATATTGAAATTCGCAACAGCACCTATTTACATTCCAAAACCATCCGCACCTACGGCGGCCTGCCCTACGGCAGCAACGGCAAGGCAGTCAGCCTGCTTTCCGGCGGCATTGACAGCCCTGTTGCAACATGGATGATGGCAAAACGCGGCGTTGAGGTGGAGGGCGTTTATTTCCACAGCCCCCCGTATACGAGCGAATGGGCGAAGGAAAAGGTGATTGATTTGGCGAAGCGCATTGCCGATTTTACAGGGGAATTCCGTCTGTATGTGGTTCCCTTTACGGAGCTGCAGCTGTACCTTCTGGATAACACGGCACATGACCGCCTGACGATTCATCTGAAACGCGCCATGATGCGCGCGGCGGAAATGATCGCACACAAGGATGATGCACTGGCACTGGTGACAGGCGAAAGCGTGGGACAGGTGGCGAGCCAGACCATGCAGGGGATTCAGGTCATCAATGCAGTCTGCGATTTGCCTGTACTGCGTCCGCTGGCAGGGATGGATAAGGCGGAAATCATTGAACGTGCGGAGAAAATCGGTACATTTGAAATTTCCATTCGCCCGTATGAGGACTGCTGTACTGTTTTTGTAGCAAAGCATCCTGTGACAAAGCCTCGTCTGAATTATATTGAAAAGGCGGAGCATAAGCTGACCGAATTGGACAGACTGCTGGAGGAAGCGGTTGCCAATGCGGAAATTATCGATTTGTAATAGTGTAAGGAGGATGAAAGATGTTTGAACAGGCAACCCCTTTGACAAAGCGTATCAATGAACTGGCGAAGAAAGCGAAAACCGTTGGTCTGACCGAAGCGGAAAAGGAAGAGCAGACCTTATTGCGTCAGGAATTCCTGATTAAATTCCGCGCGAATTTCAAGACACAGTTGGATAACATTGAAATTGTGGACGAGGACGAAAAAGAAGAAAAATAAAAGCGAAGGATCTGCTGTTTCAGAAGGATGAAATAGCAGTTCTTTTTGTTTGGAAAAAGAAACAATAAAAATTTGAAAAATTTTTTAAAAAAACGGAACTTTTGCAAAATAGATTGCGTCTGATTGGTATACAACGAAAACAGAAAAAAATACCACACCATTTAGTTAGGAGGAAATGAATATGAAAAAGAATATGACAAAGGTTATGGCAATGGGTATGGTGCTGACAATGCTGGCAGGCACAACTGTGTTTGCGGTAGACAGAACAGCAACAAATGATATGGCTGCAACAGGCAGTGAGATGGACGTAAAGGAAGAAGGCTTTGTAACGGATAGCGGTAAGATTATTTCCGTAGAGAAATCCGGAACAGACGGTGTTTCCGTTGTGGAAATCGAAAACAAAAATGGCGGTCTGCGTTTTGCAGTTGATGCAAACAGCCTGATTCTGGATAGAAAGGACGGCAGCTATAAAACAGTGGCTGATTTGACAGAGGGCATGGAGATTGCAGTGGTTTACAGCGCAAACAGCCCTATGGGTATGAGCTTGCCCCCTTATCTGGGCAGCGTGACAGCAGTGGTTGCCAATGCAGATGCGGACAATATGATGGTTGGACACTTCGGGGATGACCTGACAGATGAGACAAATAAGCTGCAGCTGAATATTTCCGATGAAACAAGAATTCTGAACATGGAGGGCGCAAAAATCAAGCTTTCCGCTGCGGATGTAAAGAACCGAGATGCACTGGTATTCTATGATATTACAACAAGAAGTATTCCTGCACAGACAACCCCCTCTCTGGTGTTGCTGCTGCCACAGGCGGAGGAAGCAGGGGAAGAAATGGAAAACGAGCCTAAAATGCAGGCGCAGATGATGGTTCCTCTGAGAGAGGCGGCAAAGGAAAACGGCTATACCGTAAAATGGCAGGGCAAGCAGAAGCCTATTGTTCTGGAAAAGGACGGCACATCCATTGAAATTACGCTTGGCAGCGCAGAATATGTAGTTGAGGGCGATATGGTGATGAAGGCGGCAATGCCCAGTGAGTTGAAGGACGGCAAGACATACGTTTCCAGCGAGATTTTTAATTAACATAAAATCGGGATTTTAAGTTGAAAAAAGGGAGTCCGAATGGACTCCCCTTTTTATATTATAATGTACCTTTTTTCTTACTGTTTTCTCTTGCATCGACTGCAATGAAATCTACAATCTCATCGCCGCGCACGCAGGTATACCAGCCGGTATTATTTGCAGTGGAGCAGGAATGATTCGGGATGATTTCGACCCGATCACCGACCTGCAGAGTACATGTGCCGTCTGCCTTTACCTTTGCGACCTCCTCGGAAAGCCCGACAATCGTCAGCTCAGGATGCCCGACAACATGCCCGAAGCCCTTGATAGCAGAATTTCCGTGTGCCCCCTGATCCAGACCCAGACATTTGGAGCCGGCATCAAAGAGATAGAATCCCTCGGAGGGATGAGAAACAACGGTTGCCAATACGCGTAAGGAGCAAGCATCCTCGCCGCAGGTGCCAAGGGAAATCTGGATGTTATCAAAGAAGGTATAGTTGCCGGGATGGCTTACGTTGAGGGTTTTATCCTTTACGGCAATCTCAAAGGTGGGGGTAGAGCCGGAGGAAATGATTTCGCAGGGGAAGCCTGCCGCAGCCAGAGCATCAGCAGCCTTTTTCATGGTATCCTTTTCCAGTTCGGCAACCGCCTCTAGAGCGTCTCTTGTGGTGCAGCCATAAACCTGTCCGGGATGGGTGGAAATGCCGCGGAATTTCAGATTTTTCAAGGAGGAAAGCGTTTTCACGAAATCCACAACTGCATCTGCGGGCATCCCGAAGCGGTGGAAATCCATATCCACAATGACGGTGTAGGAAACGGTGACACCTGCTTTTTCCGCTTCGCTGTTTAAAATTTCTGCCGCGCGGACAGTATCCAGACGGATAATCAGCTCTGCATCCTTGGCAAAGGACAGCAGGCGGCGGATATTGACGGGGTTTGCGGTGGGGTAAGCATACATGATGTGCTTTGCGCCAAGCTGATAAACCATTTCACATTCATCCAATGTGCCGCAGAGAAAGCCTGTTGCGCCTGCGTCCAACTGCATTTTCGCAAGTGCGGTGCTTTTATGCGTCTTAATCATGGGCCACAGCTCTTTGCCGTTTTCGTTGCAGAGTGCCTGCCAGGATTGGATATTGTGTTCCAGCTTATCCAGATCCAAGAGGATAGCAGGGGTTTGTAATTCGTGTTTTTTCATGGGTATCATACCTCCTTTAAAATTGTGTTTCTATAAAAATACATTACCGAAAAGAAAGCCATCTGTCAATCGGCAGAATCACGATTGCGGAGGGGCTTTTTCTATGTTAAAGTGAAGAAAAGCCAATGTTTTGTATAGGAAAAATGACGAAAGGGCTTTCAGCGGAGAAAGAAAAAATGAAGTGACGATTTTAATGGATAACCGGATGGCTTCTGCTTATGCGGAGCAGGGGACAGGAGTGGAACAAAACGGAAAAATTTTCGTCTAAAAGAAAAGATGGTTCGTAAAAAAAGCGAAAGATTAAGGAAATTGAAAGAATCTTTTCCTGAAATTTATGATACAATTATGACAGAGAGGTTTGTCCTTTTGGAGACAACAGAGAACAAGAAGGGGGCAGAAGGTATGAAAAAAACAAAGCAGATTCTAACCTTGGCAACAACGGCAAGCCTGTTGATGGGCAGTATTTCAGTGCCTGCCTATGCGGCAACAACCTTTGTGGATATCAACACGGTGACATGGTCGGGCTTCCAGCCGTTTCTGAATCAGGCGGCAGAGCTTGGGCTGATGAGCGGCTATGAGGAAAACGGCAAGCGTTACTGCAAGCCGAGAAACAACGTGACCTATTGCGAAGCGGTGCAGCTGATGTATTCCATCATGAAGGCATACACGAAGCAGGATGTCAATGATGCAACGGTGACAAAATGGAAGCCTGTAATCAGCGCGTATAACATCCCGACATGGGCGTATAAGGCAACGGCATACGGCTTGGAAAATAGTATTCTGACAACGGCGGAGCTAAATAAGCTGCAGGGCGGCACAAAGGCGGCAAACCGCGAGGATGTCGGCGTGATTTTCGGGAAGGCGATGGATACCGTAAAGGGCTATGACGTGAAATCCGGCGCAACACTGGGCTATGCCGATAAGGATGCGATTTCCGCAACGGCAGTGCCCTATCTGGAGCTGCTATATAGAGTGAATTTGATGGTGGGGGATTCGGATAATAAATTCAATCCCAAGAAGAACATCACCCGTGCGGAGATGGCGGTGCTTTCCGTAAAATCCTATAATAAGCTGGTGGAAAATAAGGGAACGGAAACCAACCGGAAAACTGCAACAGGGACAGTGACCGACTGCAAAACGATGCAGAATGGGGATATTTTTCTGACAATGACGGCAAGCGGTTCCTCTCTGAGCCTGTTTGGGGTGAAAGGAAAGGTAACGGCGAAATATAACGGACAGACGATTGCTCTTTCGGATATCAAAACAGGGGATACTGTGAAGGTGACCTACGAAGGGCAGTATATGAGCAGTATTACGGTGACATATTCCAAGAACGGCATCAAGCAGACAACTGAAAAGAAATATGAACTGAAGGATATCACCGATTCCAAGATTACGGTCAAGGATGGCTCGACCGAAAAGAAATTTTATCTGGATGATGATGTGGAAATCAGACTGGATGGGAAGAAATCGACCGTCAGCAAGCTTTCCAGAGCCTTGGAGGATACCTCCTATGACGTAACACTGACTCTGGATAAGGATGAATATGTGCTGAAGGTTGTAGCGGTGGTGAATGCAAACAACCCCACTGACGGCACTGTGACGGATGTGGAGGATGACAAGATTACCATCAAATCCGGCAAGAAGGAATATACCTACACTCTGGCAAGCGATGTGGAGGTTACCTATAACGGCAACACGATGAAGTTCAGCAAATTCCAACGGAATTATGATGACAGCAATTTTGTGGTTTCTCTGAAGCTGGATAAGAATAACCGGGTTTCGGAGATTAAGATTACCTCTATGGAGGATGATTACAACGGCACGCTGACCTTCCTCAACAGCAAACGTATTGAATTTACGGCAGGAAGTAAGACATATCAGTATAACCTGAGTGATGATGTGACAGTGAGGATTGACGGCAAGAAGAGCAGTGTTTCCGCCCTGCGGGAAAGCTATCGCGATGGCAAGGCGTACACCATTTCGGTGGACACCAACAGGGATGACGAAGTAACGGAGATTCTTGCGGTATCGAAATTCAGCAGTAATAACAAGGGCAAGCTGAGCAAAATCAGCAAGAGAGAGCTTACGATTGTAGCGAAGGAAAAGGACTATACCTATAGTTTGGCGGATGATGTGGATGTAACCATCAATGGCAAGAGCAGGGATGTTTCCGATTTGATTGACAGCTATAAGGATTACAGCTTCAATGTTACGCTGGGGTTCGATAAGAATGGTGATGTTCGCGAAATTACCGCGGAGATGGCGGACGTGAAGGAAGGTCATCTCAGAGATTTGGTTGAGGATAAGAGAACCATTACCGTTACGGCGGCAGGGCTGAATATCAAGATGGATTTGGCAAGCAGCGTAACAGTGAAATTGGGCGGCGAAAGCATCAGTCTGACGAAGCTGAACAGCGAGTTGGACTATGCCTATGGCGATTCCCAGATTTATGTAGAGCTGGGCTATAACGGCAGCGGCGAGGTAAAAACGATTACGGCGTTCTGGGAGGATGCACGCGGCGAGCTGGTATCTGTTGACAGAAGAGCAGATGAAATCGAGGTAAGGGTAAACGGCAGCAAAAAGACATTTGAAATCAGCACCCGTGCAGAATTTGTGTATAAGCTTTCTGCGGCGGCGGATGCGGATGATTATAAGAGAAACCTCAGATATGATGAGGATTTGTATGGATTGCAGGACTTTCTGGATGCCTGCTCGGATGCAAGGGATGACTGCACGGTTGCATTGACGAAGGATTCTAAGGGCAAAATTGTAAGAATCTGTGCAATCGCAGGATAAAAAAGGAATAGAAAAAGGACGAAATGCCGGAAACGGGGTTTCGTCCTTTTTGATTGCAGAAAAGCAAAAGAAAAACCTCCGGTTTTTCTTGGCTTAAAACCGGAGGTCTGAAAGAGGAGCGGAAGGGAGCAACCCTTCCGAGTTGTAAGCGCTTATGATTTATTTATCAAGCTCGGACCAGTCACGAGTTTCACGCAATTCTGTCCACTTTTCATACTGAGAATTTTCTTTGTATTCATAATAGTGGCTGTTGGTTGCTTCCTGTACTGCCAGATAGTACCAAGCGTTGGTATCGGCATTATCTGTCCATTTTGCCATGTTTTCCAGGAGATCCTCGGCTGTCTCAGGCTTGCGGTTGAGCACGCGGTTTACCAGAGACATTGTTTCGGCACGAGTGATTTTGTTCTGAGGACGGAAGGAACCGTCTTCATAGCCGTTTACCCAGCCGTTATTGGCTGCTACAGCGATTTCGTCCTTTGCCCAGTGGTCTGCGATATCGTTGAAGCTTGCGGGTGTTTTATCGCCGTTTACATCGAAACGAGTTGCAATTGCGGCGAATTCGGCACGAGTGATCGATGCGTTGGGGCGGAAGGTAGCATCGGGATAACCGGAAATGATACCCATTGCGCTCAGTGTGGATACTGCGCTGCAGTACCAAGCATCGTTGCTTACATCTGTGAATTTATTCTGACGAGTGTAGTTTGCATCACGAACGTCATCCTCAAGCAGGCGGAAGAAGATAGCCGCAACCTCTGCACGGGTGATGGAGTTCTGAGGTCTTACCTCGCCATTGCCGTAGCCAACGATGTATGCGAAGTGGTCTGTGTTATTCAGACCCAGTGCATCGTCATCCTTGATTTCTACGGTAGGTTTTTCCTCTTTTTTGCCGCCGCCATTACCACTGTCGCCAGAGGAATGGTGACGCTTGTAGGTGTAAATGTTTTTGAATGTGATTGTTGTGCCTTCTACGGGTGTTGGTTCTTTTCCTTCTTCTCCTTCAGCAATATCTTCCCCTGTCCAGATATGAATGCTCTTGGGAAGGACTTCACTATTTGCACCTGTGGCAAAGTCGAGGATGTATTTTGTGGTGTCATAGGTTACCTTGGAAAGGTTGCCCTTATCCTCGGAGATATAGACTGCGTAGTGTGTGTAGGGTTCCAATACATTATCCACACCTTCACCTGCGGAGAAGGTGAAGGGTTGTTTTGTATCGCCTGTTTTCAGAGTAACTGTACCGGTGAAGGTTTTTGTATTGTCTGTACCCGGAGTATTTGTGTTGTTGTCGCTAGATACAGCTACTCCAGCTGTGTAGGAACTTATTTCTGGACGATAAGACATAACCTTTGCGGTTGCAGTGAAGGTTCCTTCTGTGCTGTAGCCGTACTGCGATTCGAAGAACTTCCAAACCAGACTGTTCAGGACACTTGTGATGGTCTTGGTTTCGGATGGTGTGAAGTTCCAAGTACCTGTCAGAGCAATGAAAATCTTGTTTCCATCATCGGAAGTAGTTTTTGTTTCAGTCCAACCGGAGAATGTCCAAGAACCTGCAATATTGCCGTTAGGAGCGTTGGAAGTGGATGCATTTGTAAAGAATGTATCCATATTATTTCTAGCGTCTTCTTCGGTGTTGTAAGATCCACCTGTAGGACAAGTTTTGTCGGAAGGAGCGAGAGTACCCCAATTGTAAGTAACATTGACAACCTTTTCTGCGAATGTCCAAGTACCTGTAAATTTAATAGATACCGTATTTCCTTCATTAGATTCTACAGGTTCGGAAGGAGTCCAGCCGGAGAATTTCCAAAGACCTTCTTTACCGTCTTTTTGAGCGTTGGAAGTGGATGTACTTGTAAAGGTCTTATCTATATCTGCTTTAGCGGCATCTACAGAGTTGTAAGTTTTATCAGCAGGTTTTCTGGAAACAACATCGGAAGGAACATCGTTACCCCAATCGTAAGTAACCTTGACAACCTTTTCTGTGAAAGTCCAGCTACCTGTGAAGGTGATAACTTCTGTGTTTTCTTCCGGAGTAGAAGCTACAGGGTCGGAAGGTGCCCAACCGGAGAATTTCCAAAGACCTTCTTTATCGCCTTTTTTTGCCTTGGAAGTGGATTCACTTGTAAAGGTCTTATCCATCGCGTTTTTGGCTTCGCTTTCGGAGGCATAGGAGGCGCTGTCTGTAGGAAGGGTAACACCTTCGGGAACACCGTCGCCGCCATCCCATTTGTATACAACCTTATAGGTTGTTGTAATAGGCTTCGCCTCGAATGTCCAAGTACCTTTGTAGGTGATGGTTTTAGTTATTACATCATCGCCGTAATTGGTTTGGATAGTTGGATCTTTCGTCCAACCGCTGAAAGTCCAAAGACCTTTTTGTTCTCCGTTATTTGCATTGGAGGTAGAATTGCTGTTGAATGTAGTATCCATAGGAACTGCAGCTTCGGTCTCATAAGAATTTCCGTTAGTAGGACAAGTTTGGTCGGAAGGAGCGAAAGTACCCCAATCATAGTTAACTTTATAAACCACGGGTTTCTTTTCCCATTTTGCGGTCAAGGTGATATCTTTGTTGGGGGCCTTAATTGTGGACCCTTCTTTGAGGAGTTCGTTCTCATACACCCAACCCAAGAATTTATAATTCTGAGAGGAGGTTTCCATCTTCCGAACAGTGTAGTCACCTAAGAAGTAGGTTTCTTCTTTGGGAAGCGTAAAATCTTCACCGTCAGGGATGTTGCCTTTTGCATAAGTTACTTTGTAGAGATTGATTTCGCCATCCAGATGCCAAGTGGCGTCATCCCCCTCAACATAGTCTGTAGCGCCGGGGCAAGATTTTAAGCCATACCATTTGCTGACAAGTGGAGAAATCTTGGTGGATTCTGTAAGCAGACCATTTGTCTTTGCACTGCCCGTAGAGTCGCTAAGTTCCACATCCCCCTTTTCTATCCGCGCTTCGATTTCAGCGGTGGGGATTGTTTCCTTGGAAATTACACCTTGATCTTTGTAGGGGGCAGGGTCAAAGGTTGTTGCATCATTTAATGCACCAAAAGTGATGAAGCTGTCGTTATTCAAGTTGATAGAATCGGTACTGCCGTTGATATAGAGGCTGGAGTTCTTATCAAAGGTCGTATTTTTGTATTTAAAGAGGCCATAAACATACACGGGGTATTTTTGGTCTTCCCACTGTGCTTTCAGAGTGATTTTCCCGGTATTATCTGTATCGTGGTCTTTCAGAGTGATTGTATCGCCGCCCTGATAATATTTGCCACTATTTGTGTCGTCGTTTACTGTCCAACCTGCAAAGACTTTCCCTTTGGGGGCGTTCGGTTTGTAAGTGTCGATAGTGTATGTGCCGCAGTAGTAGGTGTTTTTGTCAACGTGAGCCTCTTTGGAAACATCAGTGCTATCCGCCATATACTTGATTTTGTATGTGTGGATTTTACCATCCATGTGCCAAGTGTACTTGCCATCCTCATCAGAATAGTTGGTTGCATCACGGGCAATATGCAAATCCCAATCATCAATCGCAACATCCTTCCAGCTGAAATACTGATTCTGCATATCAGTGCTATCGCCTAAGGAAGCAGTCAGCATTGCTTCTAAAACATCGGCGGAGATGGATTCTTTTTCAGCATCTTTAGCAGGTTTCACAGTTGTACCATTTTCGATTTTGCCAAAGGTAATGTAATCACTTTTGGGCATGCCTAAAAAAGAATAATCATTCCATCTAACAGATTTTGCCGACTTGCCATCTTTTTGAATTTTAATGTCTTTACTAAAAACAACGCCTTCCCCAGAAAGAATATTATCCTCACCCTTCTTGTCTTTGCCATTTACGAAGTAGCCATAAACATAAATGGGGTAGGAAGATGTATCTGCCTGAAGATTCAGCAATACGGGAGCACTGAACATGCCTGTCAGTCCTGCGAGTTCAGCCGCAGATACTTCATTTTTCAAGTCCTCGGTGATTTTCTAGTCTGTGGAGTTTTCTACAGCCCCTTCTTGCACAGGAGCGCCTTCTGTTGTTTTATCTGCCACAGGAGATTCCTTTACAGGCTCCTCTGTGGGAGTATCCTTTACAGGCTCCGCTGTGGGAGTATCCTTTGCAGGCTCCGCTGTGGGAGTATCCTTTGTTTCTGCTGCCGGAGAGGAATCATATCCCCCTACGGAAACATCTGTACCGCCCTCGGAACTGGGACAGTAGGATGTAACAGCGGTTTCTGTGTTTCCGCTGCTTTCAGTGGGTGGTTCGGCAAACGCAGTCGCCGGCATCAACGCAATTATCATTACGGCGGCCAAGAGCCAGGACAGAAAACGCTTGCCTGATTTCTTTTTCGTTTTCATCATAAAAAATCCTCCTTCTTTGTTCTTGTGAGACCCGAAGAAGGAGGATACGATATGTCTTTTGGCAACCGGCTGTCTTGCGAAGAAAAATTCGGTTAGACCCTTGGCTTTGCGACACCGGCTTTCGCCGGCTGTGCCTTTTTCTGTACACACGCTCTTTCAACGAGCCGCACAGATAATACTATAATGTATTTATATAGATAAAATACATTGCAAAGTCCTGTTACAATGTATTATATCACAGCTTGATAAAATTTCAAGTTCTTTTGTGGATTCTCAACATATTTGTATGCAATTATATGCAAGTTTTGTTGAAAAAAATCCGGAAAAATGATGGCGGCACGGAAAATGAGGACATGTCACCATCTGAATATAGAAAACTTGTCCGTTTTATGGTGAAAAATAAGCACTGTTTTTATGCAAAACAACCGAATCGAATATAATCAGCTTCATTCGATTTAATCAAGTGTTTTGCACAATCCTGTCCATTTTTCATAGGCAGAGTTTTCCTTGCTTGTGTTGTAGTGGCTGTTGGTTGCTTCCTGTACCGCCAGATAATACCATGCGTTTGTGTCTGCGTTATCTGTAAAGGTAATCATATCAGAGAGCAGATCCTCAGCCGTCTCGGGGTTACGGTTCAGCACGCGGTTTACCAGAGACATGGTTTCCGCACGGGTGATGTTATTCTGCGGGCGGAAAGAGCCGTCTTTATAGCCGTTTACCCAGCCGTTATTGGCTGCTACAGAGATTTCGTCCTTTGCCCAATGGTTTGCGATATCATCAAAGGATGCAGGTGTTTTATCACCATCTGCATCGAAGCGTGTTGCGATTGCCGCAAATTCTGCGCGTGTGATGGATGCATTGGGGCGGAAGGCAGCATCAGGATAACCGGAGAGGATACCCATCGCGCTCAGTGTGGATACTGCGCTGCAATACCATGCATCGTTGCTTACATCTGTGAAGTTGTTTTCACGGGTGTAATTTGCATCACGCACATCATCCTCCAACAGGCGGAAGAAAATGGACGCAACTTCTGCACGGGTGATGGAATTCTGCGGTCTCACCTCGCCGTTGCCGTAGCCGACGATATACGCATAATGGTCTGCCTGATTCAAGCCCAGAGCCTCATCATCCTTGATTTCTACTTCGGGATTTACAGGTGCTGTATCCTCCGTATGAGAAGGATGACGTTTTTTTGCAGGCTGTTCCGGTTTGGCATTTTCTTTCCACTGCGCGGTCAGAGTTACCTCTGCGGCAGTTTTATTGGAAATTTTGCTCAGGTCGATGGTTTCGCCAACCTGCTTGCCGTCCAGAGTCCAACCGTCAAAGGTATAGCCTTCGCGTGTGGGAACAGCTGTGGTTACGGTGTAGGTGCCAAGGTAGTAATTTGTATCTTTTTCGGGCATGTCTGCAACAGTTTCCTCGGAGGCTTCATCCAGACCGTTTGCATAAGCTACGGTATAAACATGGATATCACCATCCAGATGCCAAGAAACACTATTGTGGAAACCGGTTGCGCCTGTGTTGTAGCTCAGGCTGCCCCATTCGGTTACATCGGAGGGGTCGAAGCCGTTTGCAGAAGCACTGCCTGTGCCGTTAAAGGCAAACATATCGTCCAGATTGCCTTTGAATGTGGCAGATGCACCGTTTGTGGGGGCAACATCTGTGCCGTTTGCAACATGACCGAAGGTGATGTAGTATACACTCTGTACACCTTTGTTGGAATCTTCATTCCATGTGATTGTTTTTTTTACGCCGTTTTTAATAACTTTTGTGTCACCGCTGAGGTGCGTTGCACCGTTTATGAAACGAGCGTAAACATAAACGGGGGAGTAGTGGGGTGTTTCGGAAGAATCAGATGCGTTTTTCTCCCATTCGGCAGTCAGTGTTGCATCACCGGTTAAAGTGATGTGGTCGCCTGCGTGAAGGAGTGTTTCGCTGCCATCCTGTTTCCAGCCCTTGAAGGTATAGCCTTCGCGTTCGGGTTCTTCTGCTGCAACCGTGTAGGTACCGCGATAGTATACACGGTTATCCGCACTGCTTGCGGGCAGATTGGAAACGCCTTCGCCGTTTGGAGCGTAGGTTACTGCATGAACATCAATCTGACCATCCAGATGCCAAGAATTACCTGCATTGAAGCCTGTTGCGCCGGTGTTGAAACCTAAATCACCCCAGGTGTCTACATTGGATAATTCGAACTTGTTTCCGGCAGCACTGCCGACACCTTTAAAGTCGAGCATAGCATCCCAATTATCTGTGAATTTTGCAAATGCACCCTTAACAGGCTTTTCAGTTGTGCCTTTTTCGACTTCGCCGAAGGTGATGTAATACCAACCCCGAGAAGCATCCTCATTCCAGAGAATTTCCTGCTTTACGCCGCTTGTTACAACTGCTGCAGGGTGGTTATTTCCTCTGTTGAGAAGAGTACCGCTATTTGCAAAGCAGGCATACACATAAACGGGGTAATAGGTTACATCCTCAGTAGGAGGTGCTGCGGATTCCTCTGCAAAAACAACTGCCTTTTCGGATACGGCAGAGCCTGTGCTGATGCTTTCTTCTGTTGCAGGTGCTTCCGCTTTTGCTTCAACAGAAAATGCTGCATCAAGTGCTACATCTGTTTCATCTTCAGAAGCTGCTTCGGTTTCCTCCGGAGCAGCAGTGGTTTCGTCCTCGGAAGACTCCTCTGCGGCATCATTGCCTTCGGATACCTCAGAGCTGTTGTCAGAGCTTTCGTCGGAGCTTTCAGTTTTGCTTTCGGAATCGGGACAGTAGGATTCAGCTGTGCTGTCGTTTGATTCTTCCGCAAACGCATTCACCGGCGCGAGGGAGAGCATCATGCTCAGTACCATCAGCCAGGGCAGAAAGCGTTTGCCCTTCTTTTGTTCTTTTGCCATTGGAAAATAATCCTCCTTCTTGTCTTGTGGTAGCCATAGAAGCAGGACGATATGTGTTTGGCAACCGGCTGCCATGCGGAAAAATTTCCGTTTAGGCCCTTTGGCTTTGCGACACCGGCTTTCGCCGGCTGTGCCTTTGTCTGTACATACGCCCAACAATGAGCCGCACAGATAAAGTTGTGTGAAGCATTTATAGATACATACGCTATAAGCACCTGTTTTTATAACGTAGGATATCTCAAAATAAAACCGATAAAATGAAATCCGTTTCTATATAAATAATGTAGAAATGGTTTTGTTATAGGAAACATATAGCGAAGAAAAGACTTCCTGCTATGTGTTTTTTCTTTATTACAATCTGTTATGCTGCGATTGCGAGAGAATCACTCTGCTGTGTGTAGTGCAAAGGAGATACGCAATCGGACAGGCTGTTTACGTTCAGCACACGCTCTGTTACAGCATAGGTCAAATCAATCTGATACCAAGCACCGTCTACGTTTACCTTGTTCCAAGCATGGTAGCTTCTGCCGGCATAGCCCTTTGTCAAGGAGCAAGGGATGCTCTGGCTGCGGCACATAGCTGCAAACAGGGAAGACAGGTCATAGCAGATGCCCTTGCTACTGTTCAGCGTAGCGTTTGTGTCAGGGATATATTTGCTTACCTTGCCGGATGTGATTTCATCTGCAAGCTTTGCATCGTAGGTGTAATGCCCTGCAATGTAGTTGTAGATTGCGGTTACCTTTTCTGCATCGGTTGCTGCGCCTTTGCAAATTTCAGCCGCCTTTTGGCTGACTGCATCGCCTGCTGCAAACTGCACATCTGCGGTGGAGATAAGGTAGGGAGCATATTCGTTTTTGATTTTTGCATTTACGGTTTCTCTGCTGACAACCTGATAGGTTGTACCGGAAATGTTTTCACATACGGTAATGGTGTATGTGCCATCGCCCTGATCCAGAGAGAATTCGGCAGTCTTGCCGCTAGGGCAGTTTTTATAGGAGGTCTTATTGTCACCGTACTGGATGCCGACCTTCAATTTGGAATCGGAAGCGTAATTTACGGTAACAAAACCATCTTTTGCATGGGAAGTATCAATAGAACCTGTAGAAGCGCTGGCTGTTACCACGCCTGTCATAGACATTAAAATAAAGGCTGCAACAAATGTGCAAACACAAGAAAAAAGCCGTTTCATACGGAATCTCCTTTCGGTAACTGGCTGCCAGCCCTTTTTCAAGGGGTAAGGCCCTATAGCTTTGCGTCGCCACCTTTCGATGGGTTTGCTATTATCGTTTGAGATGCTGTCGACTACGGCTGCATCTTTTACTGATATTGATTGTATTATTTTTATACCTACACTATATACCTTTTTTCGTGTTTGTCAATAGAAAATCGCAAAAAATCTTGAAAAATCGACAAAAACTCGGCGTGCAGAAGGGCAGGAGAGAGGGGGGAAGGCACTGCACACAGGGCGCGAAAGGAGTTGTGTATTTTGCATAAAAAATAATGGCGAAAAAGCAGATTCTTTTGCTTTACTTTAGCGTGGTAATGTGATACTATGATGAAGAACGAAGGAGCGACGCTCCGCAGGAACGAAAAAACGATATGAAAAAGGGGACGATAACGTATGAAAAAGTATTTGGCACTGTTTTTGACAATGGTTATGGGTGCGTCTGTTCTGGCAGGCTGCGGCGGCTCTGACAGCGCAAAGACCTTCACTGTAGGCTTCGATGCGGAATATCCTCCTTATGGCTACAGAACAGAGAGCGGCGATTATGCCGGCTTTGATCTGGATCTGGCTGCTGAGGTCTGCAAAAGAAACGGCTGGGAGCTGGTAAAGCAGCCCATCGACTGGGATGCAAAGGATATGGAGCTGAACAGTGGTGCAATCGACTGTATCTGGAACGGCTTCACCATGACAGGCAGAGAGGATGAATACACCTTCTCCAAGCCCTATGTTGACAACAGCATCGTATATGTTGTAAGAGCGGATTCCGATATTCAGACAGAGGCTGATTTGGCAGGCAAGCACGTCATCACACAGGCAGGCTCCTCTGCACTTTCCGCTTTGCAGGATGAATCCAAGGCAGATGTCGTAAATTCCTTCGCATCTCTGGATGAAATCGCAGATTACAACACAGCATTCATGAATCTGGAGGCAGGCACAAATGATGCCATCGCAGTAGATATCGGCGTAGCACAGTATCAGCTGACAACAAAGGCAGATAAATTCAGAATGTTGGAAGAGCCCCTCTCCACAGAGCAGTATGCAATCGGCTTCAAGAAGGGCAATGAAGAACTGAGAGATCAGGTACAGGCAACACTGGATGAAATGGCAGAGGACGGTACTCTGGCAGAAATCGCAGCAAAGTATAAGGATTACAATCTGGATCAGATGCTTTGCCTGGGAAAATAAGAAAGAAACAGTTATGAAAAAAGCTGGGAAAGACGGTGGGAAGGCTCCTGCCGCCTTTCCTGCGTTTTAGGAATTTCTCGGATTCCTGCATTTTACGGTTAAGAAAGGAAATTTACTATGAATTTTGCGATTATTACACAGCAGCTGGTAAGCGGCATGGGTTCCTCCCTGATGATTTTTGTGCTGACACTGCTGTTTTCCATGCCCTTGGGGCTTTTGGTTGCCTTCGGGCGTATGTCAAAAATAAAGCCCTTGCAGGCAGTCATTAAGGTTTTCATTGCCATTCTGCGCGGCACGCCCTTGATGCTGCAGCTTCTGGTGGTGAATTTTGCACCTTATTATCTGTTCCGTATTTCTTTGCCCAGATGGTACCGCTTCGCTGCGATTATCATCGGCTTTTCTATTAACTATGCAGCATATTTTGCGGAAATTTACCGTTCCGGTATCGAATCCATCCCCAAGGGACAATATGAGGCGGCATCCGTTCTGGGGTATAATAAAAACCAGACCTTTTTCCGCATCATTTTCCCGCAGATGGTGAAGCGCGTACTGCCTCCTGTGACGAATGAGGTTATCACACTGGTAAAGGATACCTCTCTTGCGTTCGTACTGGCGTATGAGGAAATGTTTACTGTAGCAAAACAGATTGCATCTGCAAGAACAAGTATTATGCCCCTGTTCGTTGCGGGTGTGTTCTATTTCATCTTCAATGGTGTGGTTGCATTCGCAATGGAACGCATTGAAAAGAAACTGAGCTATTACCATTAAGAAAGGAGGGCATACAATGAATAAGGTATTGGAAATTAAGCACTGCAATAAAAGCTTCGGGGAAAACGAAGTGCTGAAGGATATTTCTCTGTCTGTAACAGAAGGACAGGTTGTGTCTATCATTGGGCCTTCCGGCTCTGGGAAATCCACCCTTCTGCGCTGCGCAACCATGCTGGAAACCATGGACGGCGGCGATCTGATTTATCTGGGAGACTATGCCGCAAAGGCGGACGCACAGGGCAAGGCGGTTTATGCCGCAAAGGAAACCCTGCAGGGCATCAAAAAGCATTTCGGTCTGGTGTTCCAGAATTTTAATCTGTTTCCTCATTATTCCGTCATGAAAAATATCACCGAACCGCCGATTCTGATCGGCAGGCGCAAAAAAGAGGAAATTTATGCCGAGGCAAGGGAGCTGCTGAAAAAAATGGGACTGGCGGACAAGGAAAACGCTTATCCCTGTGAGCTTTCGGGCGGACAGCAGCAGCGTGTTTCTATTGCGCGTGCATTGGCGATGAAGCCGAAAATTCTTTTCTTTGACGAGCCGACCTCCGCGCTTGACCCTGAGCTGACGGGCGAAATTCTGAAGGTTATCAAGGATTTGGCGGCGGAACACATGACAATGGTAATCGTGACACATGAAATGTCCTTTGCAAGGGATGTTTCCGATCATATTATTTTTATGGACGGCGGCGTGATTGTGGAGGAGGGCGAACCCGAACAGGTCATCAATCATCCTCAGCAGGAACGTACAAAAGCCTTCCTGAGTCGTTTCCAGCAGTAAGGAAGTGGTCGGATGGAAGTGAAATTCATCAAAGCAAGCCCTACGGAAAATATGACACTGCTCATCGAAACGCCTGTGGCAAGAGAGAAGCAGCTTGCTGTGGCAGAAAGGCTGATTGCCTATGGCAGTGTATACGCTGAGCAGGCAGGCTATATCGAGGAAGCGGAAAATCCTGCGGCAGAAAAACGCCTGCAAATGATGGCGGGGGAATTTTGCGGCAATGCCAGCCTTTCTCTGGCGGCATGGCTGGCGCAGAAGAAAAATCTGCCGATTGGCGAAAAAACGGAAATTACGCTTGAGGTTTCCGGTGCGGAGGCGCTTGTTCGCTGCGAAATGAAACGAGAAGCGGAGCATCGCTTTCTTGGCAGAGTGGCAATGCCCTTACCGCAGACAATCGAAAAGAGAGCATTTACGCTGGACGGCGAAAGAATTGAGCTGACCGCAGTTGTTTTCGCAGGCATTACGCATATCCTCGTCCCTGCGTCCCTTTGGGGCGAGAATGCCGCAAAAAAGGCGGAACACGCGGCAAGGGTCTGGGCGAAGGAGCTGCCGCCTGTGTTTGGGCTTCTGCTGTTTGATGAGAAGGAGAAAAGCCTGAAACCGCTGGTTGCGGTGGGGGATGTCAGTCTCATATGGGAAAGAGGCTGCGGCAGCGGAACCTCTGCTGTCGGGGCATATCTGGCGGCAAGGGAGAAAAAGGATATTACCGTTTCCCTCAAGCAGCCCGGCGGCGTGATGCACGCAACGGTTTCTTATCAGAATGGAGCGGTTACGAAAATTGAAATTACGGGCAGTGTTGCTATAGTGGCAGAGGGTACGGCATATTTATAAAAAAGCGCAGATGAAAATTCTGCGTTTTTTTGTTATGTGAGGGAGAAACCGTGTAAAATAAGTATTTTCCTGTGTTTTTTTGGCAGATAGCTTGACAGAAAGAAGGGATTTCCTCTATACTTTGCCAATAAGAACAGCGAAAAGGAGTGAAATCCTATGGTTGCAAATATTCCGAGAGTCGGTATGCGCATGGTAAAAACAGCATTGGCGGTTGCCATCTGCTTTTTTCTTTATGTTCTGCGCGGAGAGGAAGGCGTACCGATTTTTTCTACGATTGCCGCGATTATCTGTATGCAGCCCTATGCGGAAAACAGCATACAGGTTTCCATAAACCGTATTATCGGCACACTGCTTGGGGCGGCCTTTGCTCTTCTGGTGCTGTATCTGATTCAATATATTCCCTATCAGGTGCGTATCCTGCGATATCTGGTGATTTCCTTTGCGGTCATTCCTGTGATGTATGTGACGGTTTTATTGAAGCGCACGGGTGCTTCTGCGCTGGCAGGGATTGTACTGCTGAGTGTTTGTCTTTCTAATGTAGGGTATACACCGCTGGAGGGGGCAATCAATCGTTCTGTTGAAACGATTATCGGGATTCTGGTTTCTCTGGGGGTCAATAATCTGCATCTGCCACGGAAAAGGACAGAGAACTATCTTTTTGTGACGGGCTTTGACGGGGCATTATACGATGAGAAAAACGGTATTTCGCCCTATGTCTCCTTTGAGCTGAACCAGCTTTTGCAGGATGGTCTGCCGTTTACCATTGCGACAGAGCGTACACCCGCTTCGCTGATGGCGGATTTAAAGGGGATTGATTTGCGCCTGCCTGTTATCGCGATGGATGGGGCGGTGCTGTATGATGTGAAGGATAAGCGATACCGTGCAACAAGCGGACTGCCGAAGGAATGGGTGGACAGAATCTGCACCCTCGTGAAGGAGAAGGAGTATCATTATTTCCTGAACGTGGTTTGGCAAAATGTGCTTCTGATTTATTTTGGCGAATTTAAAAATGAGGTGGAACGAGAATTGTATCTTTCTAACCGCCGATCGCCTTACCGCAATTATATTTATGGCGAAATGCCGGAGGATGGTGTTGTGGTGTATATCCTGCTGGTGCTGCAGGATACGGATGCGGATGCACTGGAGGCAGAGCTGAGAGAAATGGACACAGAGAAGGAGCTGCTTTTCCTGCGGGATAAATCGGAAACGCCGGAGACATACTGTCATTTGAAGATTTATCATAAAAATGCAACGAAGAAATATATGCTGGAGCGGCTGATGGAGGAAATTCCGCAAAAGAAATGTGTTGCCTTTGGCAGCAACCGAAACGATCTTTCCATGCTGACCTCTGCACAGCTTTCCTATGCAACCGCGGATGCCGAAGCGGAAGCAAAGGCGGCGGCGAAGCGGCAGTTAAAGGGGCATGGCGGCGACAGCATTGTGCGAAAGATTTTCCGTTTGTATGAGCGGCTGCCTTGGGAAAAGCTGCCCAAGGAGATGAGAGAACCAAAGGAATGAGAGGAATGCTATGAGCGAATTGAATGAATTTTCCAGAGCGGAGCTGCTTCTGGGAAAGGAAGGCATAGAAAAACTGAGAAAGGCGCGCGTGGCAGTGTTTGGCATTGGTGGTGTCGGCTCCTTTGCGGCAGAGGCACTGGCAAGAGGCGGCGTGGGACACCTTGCCCTTGTGGATGGAGATGTGGTAAGCCTGACAAATATCAACCGTCAGCTGATTGCAACGCAGAAAACGATTGGCAGAAGGAAAACGTCTGTCATGGCAGAGCGAATTCATGAGATTCTGCCGGAGACCGAGGTGGTGGAATATCCTGTGGTTTACGGTGCGGAAAACAGGGATTTGCTGGATTTTGCTTCGTATGATTATATTGTGGATGCGATTGATACGGTGACCTCCAAGCTGATTCTGATAGAAGAAGCGAAAAAAGCGGGGGCAGAGGTAATCAGCTCCATGGGGACAGGAAATAAATTTGACCCGACCCGTTTTGAGGTGGCGGATATTTCCAAAACAAGCGTCTGTCCGCTGGCGAAGGTGATGCGGAAGGAATTGAAGGAGCGTGGCATTCGTGGCGTGAAGGTGGTCTATTCCAAGGAGCTGCCCCAAAAGCCGGCAGAATCGCAGGAGACGGGCAAACGACAGATTCCCGGAAGTCTTTCCTTTGTGCCGCCTGTGGCAGGGATGATTCTGGCAGGGGAGGTTATCCGGCATATTGCTGGAAAAGAAACAGAATAAAAATTTTTTTCAGCCTTTGCTTTGGGGAAACCCTTGGCAAGGGCTTTTTTTATGTTTTTGTTGACATTGGTACGAAATCGTACTATAATACGCAAGTATGAAATCGTACTAAGGAGGTGTGAAATGGGATTTTTCGGAGCGGGAAAGGAACTGAGAAAATTTAATCAGCTATTGGCGGAGATAGATGCGGTTTACCATGAAACGGCGTGGAAGCTGGGCTTGAGCGACAGTGCGGAGCGGATTTTATATGCCATCTGCAATTTGGGGGTGCCCTGCCTTTTGAGCGATATTGTCAGCTTTTCGGGCATCAGTAAGCAGACCATCAATTCTGCCCTGCGGAAATTGGAGCAGGAGGGAGTTCTGCGTTTGGAGACCATCGGCGGCAGAAAAAAGCAGGTTTTTCTGACAGAGGAAGGGGAAAGGCTGGTGCGTCAAACGGCAATGCAGATTATTGCGATTGAAAATGAGATTTACAGCGGCTGGACAGAGGAGGAGCTTTCTCTTTATCTTGCGCTGACACAAAAATACTTATCGGAATTGAAGGAGAAAACAAAGGATTTGAAAAGGAGAGAAGACGTATGAATATCCAATTATCGGATCATTTTACCTATCGCAGGCTGATTCGGTTTGTCATCCCTTCTGTTGCCATGATGATTCTGACCTCGATTTATGGCGTGGTCGATGGGCTGTTTGTTTCCAATTTCGTTGGGAAAACACCCTTTGCGGCAGTCAATCTGGTGATTCCCTTTACCATGATTCTGGGGGCGTTCGGCTTTATGCTGGGGACAGGCGGTACTGCCCTTGTGGCGAAAACATTGGGGGAAGGCAGGCAGGAGGAGGCAAACCGGATTTTTTCCATGCTGATTTATTTTGCACTGGGCTTAGGTGTCCTTCTGACGATTTTCGGCATTGCAGTGCTGAAAGGGATTGTGATAAAAATGGGCGCGGATGATGCCATGCTGCGCCACTGTATGATTTATGGACGCATTGTGCTGCTGGGGATTCCCTTCTATATGCTCCAGAATATGTTCCAGAACTTTCTGATTGCAGCGGAAAAGCCGCAGCTTGGCTTAATTGTAACGATTGCCGCAGGGGTCACGAATATGGTTCTGGATACGCTGTTCATTGCGGTGCTTGGCTGGGGCGTGGCAGGTGCTGCGGCAGCAACGGCATTGGGGCAGTGTGTCGGCGGTCTGGTTCCCTTTGTTTATTTTGCAAGGAAAAACAGCAGCAAGCTTTCTCTTGTGAAAACAAGGCTGATGGGCGGCGCATTATTTCATGCCTGTACGAATGGCTCCTCCGAGCTGGTGTCGAATGTTTCCATGTCTCTTGTGGGGATGCTGTATAACCTGCAGCTTATGAAATTTGCAGGGGAAAACGGCGTTGCGGCGTATGGCGTGATTATGTATGTCAACTTTATTTTCATTGCAATCTTCCTTGGCTATGCCTATGGTTCTGCACCTATTGTTGCCTTCAACTACGGGGCGAGACGGACGGAGGAATTGCAGAATGTGCTGAAAAAGAGCCTGAAGCTGATTCTGGGAACGGGGATTTCGCTGTTTCTGATTGCAACGGTATTTGCCGGTGTGCTTTCCGGGCTGTTTGTCGGCTATGATGCGGAGCTGTACCGGCTGACGGTGCGCGGCTTCCATCTGTATGCGATTTCCTTCCTGCTGTGCGGCTTTAATATTTATGGTTCGTCCTTCTTTACTGCGCTGAATAACGGCGTGGTTTCCGCGGCAATTTCCTTCCTGCGGACAGTGGTATTTGAGGTGGCGGCAATTCTGATTCTGCCTGTTTTCTTTGGCGTGGATGGCATCTGGTGCGCCATCACGGTGGCGGAGCTTGCCTCCATCCTGATTACCATAGGTGCTTTCTCCGCCCTGCGAAGGAGATATCAGTATCTGTGAAGTGGAGAATTATCCCTCAATTCTTACAATTTTCTTAGAATTTTATGAAGAAAAGGGGAACTTACTTGCAATGAGTGGAGATTTACGCTACAATCGGATTGAGAAAAGCGGTGTTCTGTTGCCTTTTGTCGGGCTGCGGCGCGAAGGCATGAAGGAGGAATCCCTATGAAGAAACAAAGAAAAAGCAGAGGATTGGGTATGACTTTTATTATTGTCTGTCTGGTTTTATCCGGCTGTGGCGCAGGTACGCAGGAGGTGGCGCTCGGCTCTGCGGAGGAATATGTGCAGGCGGCAAAAACGGCACTTGTAGGACAGGACAGCTTTACGGCAAATTTTGATGCCACGATTGCAATGAACAACGCAGGAAGGGGCAGCATGACTACGAGGGGAACCGTAACCTTCGTGAAGGAGCCGCTTTATATGAAAGTGGATACGGATATGGGATTTGATAATGGCAGCCAGAGGTACATTCTTTACCTGCAAAAGGGCGAAGTGGAAAAGAACAAGGATGGCGTGAATCAATATATGAATTATGATGGACAATGGACGGAAATGACCTTGCAGAAAACCGATGCCATGAACAGCGTGCAGATTTACAACGCGGCGGAGAACATGGAAACCCTGCTTGCGGCGGCGGAAAACTGCACCATGCAGGAAAACGGCGGCAAGGCTGTCATTTCCGCGGATATCCCTGCGGAAAAGCTGTATGATGTGGAGGCGGCAGGACGTTTCTTCCAGATTGCAGGCATGAGCAGCCTTTCTGAGGTTTATTTCAAGGGTACAGGGGATGTGCCTGTTACCTTTGTGCTGGACAAAAAAACAGGCGCGCCGATTTCCTATGAAATAGATTTGGCGCAGGCCTTGGAAAAGGTCACGAATAATGTGCTTTCGGAGCTAAGCAGTGATAATGAAAGCAGTGGTATCACCGTGCAAACCTACCGCATTTCCTCCGAGCTGACACAGTTGGGCAATGTGAAGGCGGGAGAGATTCCGGATGAGGTCAAGAGCAGTGCTATCAATTATGAAAGAGAGATTTCCATGCTGGAATCCGATGAATAAGAAATAAGAGACAACAAAAACCCGTTTTGCATGGCGCAGGGCGGGTTTTTCTTTGATTTCAGTGGATTTTATGGGAAATAGGGCTTTTATTTTGCATGACATTCATGTTATAATCAAATTTAGTTTGTTTTTTGAACATGGCGGCGAAAGTGCCGTAGCGTAATAAAAAATGGAATGAGAAAAAGGAGAGAAAAACATGATCGCTGCACAGGGTGTCAGCCTCCAATATGGCGGCAGAGTACTTTTCAACGATGTGAATATCAATTTCACAAAGGGCAACTGTTATGGACTGATTGGTGCCAACGGTGCCGGTAAGTCCACATTTCTGAAAATTCTTGCAGGGGAGCTGGAACCCAACAAGGGCTCTGTATTCATCACCCCCGGGGAAAGAATGGCAGTTCTGAAGCAGGACCATTTCCTGTTTGATGAGTTTGATGTGGTAGAGTGCGTATTATATGGGCATAAAAGACTGTATGATATCCGTAAAGAGAAGGATGCGCTCTATATGAAGGAGGACTTCACAGACGAGGACGGCATTAAGGCGGCAGAGCTGGAGGGCGAATTTGCGGAGCTGGACGGCTGGGCTGCGGAATCCAATGCGGAAATGCTGCTGAATGGTCTGGGGGTTACAAATGAATTCCATTATGCGAAGATGAAGGAGCTGACAGGCGGACAGAAGGTGAAGGTGCTTCTGGCACAGGCTTTGTTCGGTAATCCTGATATTCTGCTTCTGGACGAGCCTACCAACCATCTGGATATCCATGCGATTAAATGGCTGGAGGATTTCCTGATGAACTTTGAAAATACGGTTATCGTAGTTTCCCATGACCGTCATTTCCTGAATAAGGTCTGCACAAATATCGCGGATATCGATTATGGCAAGATTACCATGTTTGTCGGCAACTATGATTTCTGGTACAGCTATACCCAGATGACACAGCGTCAGCTGAAGGATCAGAATAAGCGCGTGGAGCAGAAGATTAAGGAACTGCAGGACTTCATCCAGCGCTTTAGTGCGAATGCCTCCAAGGCGAAGCAGGCAACCTCCAGAAAGAAGTTGCTGGATAACCTGCAGATGGATACCATTAAGCCTTCCAGCCGCAGATATCCCTTCTGTAGCTTTAAGCAGGACAGAGAGGTCGGCAACGATGTGCTTTTGGTGGATGGGATTTCCAAAACCATTGACGGCAAGAAGGTGCTGAATGATGTTAGCTTTATGATTCGCCCGCATGAAAAGGTTGCCTTTGTCGGCAAGGATGAAATCGCAAGAACCACGCTGTTCCAGATTCTGATGGGCGAGCTGGAGCCGGATGAGGGCAGCTTTAAATGGGGAATTACCACAAAAACCGCATATTTTCCGAAGGATAACACAGAATATTTTGAGGGCAACAAGGACAGCCTGATTGAATGGCTGCGTCCCTTCGCAAAGGAAGGCGAGCAATACGATTCCGATATTCGCGGCTGGTTGGGCAGAATGCTGTTCAGCGGCGAGGAAGCGCTGAAGGAGGCCGGTGTGCTTTCCGGTGGTGAGAAGGTAAGATGTATGCTTTGCAAGATGATGATGAGCGGCGCAAATGTGATGATTCTGGATGAGCCTACCAACCATTTGGATCTGGAATCCATTACAGCACTGAATGAAGGGCTGACGGAGTATAAGGGGACACTGCTGTTTGATTCCCACGACCATCAGTTTGTGCAGACCATTGCAGACAGAATTATTGAAATTCTGCCGGGCGGCATCATCGACAGACAGATGACCTATGATGAATACATTGAGGATGAAAGCATTGATGCAATCCGTGAAAAATTATCCTAAACGGGATATGCTAAAAAAATAAGTTCTGTAAGCTTACTGCCTCTGCGCTTTGCGTAGGGGCAGCTTTTGGAGGGATGGAAATATGAGAGATATCTTTCTGGCAATCGGATTGGGGGTTTTGATTGGCTATAAGGGCTGGATACGAGAGAGGGGAATCCGTTGGAATAGCAGATTGCAGACGGTTTGGCTGCTGCTTTTGATTTTCTGCATGGGCGTGAGTATCGGCAGAAATGGCGAGGTGGTCAGAAGCCTGCCGATTTTGGGCGGCAAGGCACTGCTGTTTGCTGTGATGACGGCAATCGGCAGTATTGCTGTGGTTTATATTCTTTCCACGCTGTTTTTGGAAAAGGAGGGGAAGAAATGAGCCTTGTGATTTTGATTGTTCTGGTGCTTGGCGTTGGGGCAGGATACCTGATGCCTGCGGATGTAAGCGGCTTTCTGGATAGCATCTCCACCTATATGCTGCTGCTCCTTTTGTTTTCCGTTGGGATTGATACGGGGCTGAATAAGGCCGTTTTCACACGCATCAGGGAATTGGGCTTTCGGATTTTGCTGATTCCGTTTGGGGTTGCGCTCGGCTCTCTTTGCGGCGGCGTGGTGACTGCCTTTTTGCTTTCCCTGCCTGCAAAGGAGGGCTTGGCGATTTCTGCAGGCTTGGGCTGGTATAGCCTTTCGGGCGTGCTGATTACGGAGGCGGGCAACCCCGTTGGCGGCACGATTGCATTTTTGGCAAATGTGCTTCGTGAAATGCTGACGTTTGTCATTGTGCCATTTGTGGCAAGCCACTTGAATTATTATTGCGCCATTGCGCCGGCAGGGGCAACCTCTATGGATACCACCTTGGGCATTATCAGCAAGAACACGAATGGCACGATTGCCGTGCTTGCCTTTGTGAACGGCATTGTGTGTACGCTTCTGGTGCCGATCTTAGTGCCGCTGTTTCTGTAAAAGAGAAAAATGAAAAAAATATAAAAAATGTGTTGACAAAAGTGTTTCGGTGCGGTATTATAATCAAGCGCACTGAGATGTGCGGATGTGGCGGAACTGGCAGACGCGCTAGATTCAGGTTCTAGTGGGCATTGCGCCCGTGCAGGTTCAAGTCCTGTCATCCGCAGTAATTGCGGAAAAGACCATCGAGAAATCGATGGTCTTTTTTTTATGCCGGCAGAATAAGACACACCTTTAACGGCTGCCTGAAATAGGAATGCAGTACATATTACCGATTTATCGGTGTCTATGATTTGTCAGCTGTTGCAGCCGTTTTTCTGCATGAAGAAATAATGCTGCTGCTTCAGATAATCTCTGGCGTAGTCCAGAGCTTCCCCGAAACGCTGGAAATGCACGATTTCTCGTTCTCGCAGGAAGCGCAGTGGCGCGAGCACATCGGGGTCATCCGTCAGGTCGATGAGATATTCGTAGGTGCTGCGCGCTTTTTGCTCTGCTGCGATGGCGTAAGGGCAAAGAAAAAGGCAGGGGAATCAAAGGATTCCCTTGCCTTTTTGAATTTTGCGATTATTCGGTGGTAGGATTCCCGGTGTTATCGGAATCCCCGCCTGCCGTATTGCCGACAGTTATGCTATCCCCTACCTTGACCCACGTATCCGTGTCATCAACCTGAACCCAAACAGCATAGGTACCTGCTGTGACATTGTCGAATGTTGCCGTATAGCACCTAATGGGTATACGGTACTCGTACTTTTGGTTGCCGGATAGGGCGAAGTAGTAATGCTGCTCTTTACTTTCTGTATTGCGCATATCTGTGCCGGAAATTGCATTATTGTCTCTGCCGTCGTAGGATGTTGTGCTCGTCGGTACAAGAGCCACATTCAGAGTCTTACCCTCATTCAGAAACAGAACTTGGAGCGGCACTGTCACTGTTGTATCCGCAACGCTAGCTTTTTCGGCAAGAACCTTGGGTTGATACACCCGCACATCCTCCGCTGTCAGCTTCAAGCCACCCTGCGGGATATACCAGCCGGCTGTTTTCCCCTCATTCGTGAGGGAAACTTTGTCGGACGGGATGGTAAATGTCACTGAGGTTGTTTTGTGGGGGGTCTTTTCCTCTCTATCGAAGCTATTCACCGCAACCGCAGGAAGCTGCTCCGATGTGACTGTCATGCCTAAAAATACAACAAAATTTGGTGGAGTGGTATCTGTTTCCGTAGTGGCTGATCCCACGGAGATAGAATCTTGAAACAATCCGGAATTGCTAGAATTGACGGTCTCTTCCGCGCTTATGTCTGCTTCATCGGACACTGTAATCACAGAAGCGGTTCCCGTGCCTTTCAGGCGAATATGGACATTAGCTTTATCTTTGCCGGAGGTAAGCAGTGTGGGTAATTCGTCTGCTTTGCTGACCGGTGCCCCGACTGTGCAGGTGTAAGTCGCAACCTCTTGGCCCAAGTTCACCGTGCTACCGTTGGAATCCGTATAATTTAGTGCCGTAACGGTCAGCTGTACGCTTTCCTGCACATATTTTATCCCTTGAGAAACATTCCTTTCGTCGTCGTTTGTCGGCAGCAGATAGATTTTGTCCGGATTCGCCAGTGCCTCGGCTTCCGAATTTGTGGTTCTATCCAACTGCACCCATGCCGCATTAAGTGCTGTCTGCTTTTATTTCCTTGTCAATTTCAGTGTACGACTCTATTCGTCCATACTGCACAATGGCGTCCGTTGTCAGTTGTTTCTTCGTTGCATTGTTTGCCATAACCGTAATGGTGGCTTTTGCGGTCAGTGTGCCGTTGCTGTAGGCATAGCCGTCGGGGATTTTTACCGTCCCGACAAAGGTATAGCTGCCCGCGGTATTTCCATCGAAGGCACCATTTTTGATTTTCCAATCGCCGATTTTCGCCGTAACATCCTTGATTTCCTTGTTATCCACCAACAGCGTTACCATGCTCGGCAGGGATTTTTTCGCCTCTGTCTCGTCCTTGAGGTCGCCGACATTCATCTGAATCTCACCGATGGGGTTCTTCAAACCGTTGATTGCAATCTTCGGTGTGGATGCTGTGCCGCCGCCGCCACCACTGCTGCCGCCTGTGATGGTGGGCGCTTTTACCCCTGTGGCGGTACCGTCTTTTTCACGCTTAGGCTGCTATCCAGCATTACGCCGCTTGCCGCCACGTTCAGCTGATTGATTTTGCCTGCGCCTGTCAGTATTACTTTTGCTTTCGGCAGTCAAGCCCTTTGCGTTGTTCAGCAGAGTGATAAATTCCGCACGGGTAATGCTGTTGTTTGGCTTGAGGGAGCCGTCGCTGTAGCCCTTCATCAAGCCCTTTTCCTGCCACTCAGCCATGACCTTCTCCGCCCAATGCCCCGAAATATCATTGGTTGCCGCCATTGCAGGCACAGCGGGCACAGCCATTGCCGCCGCCAGCGCCAGAGGCAGGAATTTTTGGGTAAAAGTGTGTCTTCCCATCTCGTTCCTCCTTTTCCGTGAAAATCATAAAATTCTAATTGTGATTTCACATTCGTTATAGCGGGAAAAATTCTTTTTGTATATCCTACTAAAGTAGGATTGGAAAAAATTTGTATATTATTTTAACAGGCGGATTCCTGCTTCGGTTTGCGTATAATCTCCATTTGTTGGGAAACACTAGCTTGCAAAAGGAAAAGAAGGGACGGTTGATTTATGAGCAACAATATGGATTTAGGCTATGAAATGTTTTGCTATCAATGCGAGCAGACGGCAAATGGTAAGGGCTGTACGAAGCTGGGCGTTTGCGGAAAAACGGCGGAGGTTGCCAATTTGCAGGATTTGCTGATTTTTCAAATTAAGGGTATCAGCTGTTACGGCAAGGCGTTGCTTGCGCAGGGGAAGGAGATTGACAAAAGCGTGATTCGCTTTATCGAAAATGTGCTGTTTACCACGCTGACGAATGTAAACTTTGATGAGGCGGTTCATGTGGAGCTGCTGAAGGAATCGCAGGAAATCAAGGATACGCTGAAAGGCATGACAGGGGAGATTGACAATCATACGGCACACGTTACCTATACCCTCCCCGAAACCAAAACCGAAATGCTCAAGGATGCACCCATGGCAGGCATTATGTATGAGGATTTAGATCCCGATATCCGCTCCTTGCGGCAGACGGTGCTGTATGGCTTGAAGGGCATCAGTGCCTACGGGCATCAGGCGAGGGAGCTGGGGTATTACAGTGACGAGGTGGACAATTTCTATATCGAGGCATTGGAGGCAATTACGGATGATAACCTGACGGTAGAGGAGCTGATTCGCTTGACGATGCGCACAGGCGAGATGGCGATTGCCGTTATGCAGAAGCTGGACGAGGCAAACACCGAGGTTTACGGCAATCCTTCTCCGCATACCGTTGATGTTCACATGAAAAAAGGTCCGTTTATCGTGGTTTCAGGGCATGATTTGAAGGACTTGGAAATGCTTTTGGAGCAGACGAAGGGCAAGGGCATCAATATTTATACGCATGGGGAAATGCTGCCCTGCCATGGCTACGAGGGCTTGAAAAAATATCCGCACTTGGTCGGGAATTTCGGCGGTGCGTGGCAGGATCAGCAAAAGCAGTTCGACAATCTGCCGGGGTGTATTTTGATGACAACCAACTGCCTGATGCGCCCGAGAGAAAGCTACAAGGACCGTATTTACAGCACGAATGTGGTCGGCTGGGAGGGCGTGAAATATATCGGCAAGAAGGAAAACGGCGAGAAGGATTTCAGCGAAATCATTGCGCAGGCGTTGGAATTGGGCGGCTATCCCGAGGATGAGGAGGCACATGAAATTTTGGTCGGCTTCGGGCATCATGCCACATTAGGCTATGCCGATAAAATCGTGGAGGCGGTCAAGAGCGGAAAGCTCAGACATTTCTTTTTGATTGGCGGCTGTGACGGCGCAAGGCCGGGGCGAAATTATTATACGGAATTTGCGAAAAAGGTGCCGCAGGATTGTATCATTTTAACCTTGGCGTGCGGCAAATACAGATTTAATAAGCTGGAGTTCGGCGAGGTGGCAGGTCTGCCGAGATTGCTTGATGTGGGGCAGTGCAACGATGCCTATTCCGCCATCCGCATTGCAACGGCTTTGGCAGATGCCTTTGGGACGGATGTGAACGGCTTGCCGCTGTCCATGATTCTTTCGTGGTATGAGCAGAAGGCGGTGGCGGTTTTGCTGGCACTCTTGAGCCTTGGCGTGAAGGGCATTTATCTGGGGCCGACACTGCCTGCATTTTTAAGCCCGAATGTGCTGCAGTATCTGGTGGATACCTTTGATTTGCGTGCTGTCAGCAACCCCGAGGATGATATCAAAACCTGCTTGAAGCAGAATATGTAAGAAGAAAAATCGGTTTCGGCGGAAGCCGATTTTTTTATTACAAAAGGAAGGGATTTTATGAAGAAAAAGCTAATCAGCCAGTTGGTGTGCGTGACAATGGCGCTTTCTCTTACGTCTGTGTCGGCGCTTGCCGAGGAAACAAACGCAGCGGCGGAGGTAAATGAGGGTGCTGCAGAGGGCAAGGAAGAAGGAAAAACAGAGCCGCAGGAAGCACCCAAGGAAGAAGTAGATGTATCTCAGGGTGGCATCTATGCTGATGCGCTTTTGTGAAACATTCGTAAAATAAAATTGATTTGTTAAATGGAGGATACCCTCTTTGCCAAATGGCAGGGAGGGTATTTTTTTATTGCAGTGCCAAAATGAGAACACTTATCAAGAAGGAAAAAAGCGGTTGCAAATGAAAAAGAGGCAAATTATAATGGAATTTAGTTAGTCGCAGCTAACAATATAAAAATCACTAGAGAAGGGTGGAGGAAAATGAAAACAATTTACAGCAGCATCAGTAAAAGAGTATTCAGTCTGCTTGTTGCACTTATTATGGCAATTTCGACAGTTCCTTTTGCGGCAGCTTCGACATTTGCGCAGGAACAGGGAATTTCCATCACAACAAGCACCATTACACCGAATACAAAATCGGTTGAGGTTACACTTGCACAAGGCATTACAGCCGGCTTTGCAAAGGTCATACAGCTTGACAGCGGAGAAGAGTATGACACGACTAAACTTTTCAGCTATACGGACTTGAGCGGTGTGATTGGATTTGCAGCTTTGAACAAAGGAAGCAATACGATTACGCTTACAACAGCACCAACGGAAGGCAAAGAGGTAATAGCGGTACTGCGTGATACATCAAGCGGTAAAATGCAGGAATATACTTCTGCACCGATTACGGTCACTGCCTCCGGCACTTCTTCCGGCGGAGAAACAGCCAAACCGACACAGGCGGAAATTTTGGCAGGCTGCGAGGTAACAATAGATGGTTTTGCAGAGGGAAAAATTACAGAGGATGCAACATCCCTTACGGCAAATGTGAACCTGCACAGCAGTGTGAAAAGCTGCTACATGATTGTTGCGGTATATCCCGCAAATACAGTCTTTGATCCCGACAGCACCGCCACAAAGCAGCTTTATTCGGTACGGGTGGAAAACGGAAAAAGCTATACCTGTAATTTCGCAGAGTCCCTTCTCCCTTTGAAGGTGGGGCAGAAGGTATGCGCTTATCTGAATGTGCCTGTTGCAGAAACGGAGAATGATGTTTTTTACAAGCAAAAGCAATCCCGTGAGCTTACGGTTGTGGACAAAAACGGCGATGGCTTTCGGGATTACACATGGCCCGAAGTAAGCATTGCGGATAAGGATTTAAAAGCAGGCGATACCAAGCTGCACATCAATTTTTCCGCAGATGAGAGATTGCTTGCATACGCAAAGGATGAAAATGTAGATTTCAATATGACAGTTTCCATCCAGCAATATCCGCAGGATGAAACATTCGACTTTGAAGGCAAGTATATGCGCAGTTTGACGGTTCCGCTGCAGTTTACGGAAAATCTGACAAACTATGAAATCAATCTGGAGGAACCGCTTCTGGCAGGCTATCGTGTGCGTGCCGTTGTATATTGGAACCAGGTTACGGCGCTGTATATCCCCAAAGGCAATGACTATGAGGCGGAGAGCATCCCTGATGATTCTGTTTTGATTCCTGCTGTGCCTGTTGCGCCGACAGTGAAAATCAACGCAGATAAAATTAAGGCAGGTGCGAGCGCAGTAAGCGTTGTGGTTGCCGGTGATGTGGAAGAAGGCTCTATCCTTATCATCAGACAATATGCGTCTGCGGATGCGGTACAGGGGGCCGATTGGGAATTTTTCGGTAGCAAGAGTGTTTCCGAAGCAGGAATGGTTTCGGTAGAGAAAAATTCCTACGGGAAGGAATTGGCAGGAGGCAAATATGTTGCGGCAGTGCTGATGAAGGGGGCAGATGCTGTTGCATATTCCAATGCGGTTCCCATTGTTTCGGAGACAGAGATAGAAAAGCCCGTACTGACGGTGAACGGGAATGTATATGAAGGGGATACCAAGGTAAGCCTTGCGGTGAGCAAAACAGATTTGATTCCTTCCGGCAAGGGAACAATAAACTTGTATAAAGCGGATGCAGAAGGAAAGGTTGAGGTATGGGGGGAATTGGAATCTGTTGGTAGCAAAAGTCCTGTTGTCAGTGGGGATGCTGTAGAAATCGCCCTTACAAAGACTTTAACAGCAGGGGATATCCTTGTTCCTTATATCTATTACTATGATGGAGATGCAGACAGACAGTATTATTACCCCGGCACAGCCTTCACGGTAAAAGCGAAAGCAGAAGGGGACAGCATCAGCGTTTCCCCCGAAGCACTCACAGCAGATACGGAAAGCATTACGGTTTCCGTAAACGGATATGACAGCTATAAGGGCGGCTATGTGTTTGTAAGGCTTGCAGACAGAAACGATACAGATCCGGATGGTGCGGCACCCCTCAAGAGTCAGAGCTTTACGGGAAGCGGCAGCTATACCTTTGATGTAAAGGGAAAGCTTACGCCTGAAAAATATGTATTGGTATATCTTTACAAATGGGATTCTGACACTGACAGAACCTATTACAGCGATAAGGTTTATATTCCGATTGGCGGCAAGGTGGTAAAAGAGCCTTCTGTTGAAATTACCTCCTCCAAAATTCTTTCTACGGATAAGAATCTTTATGTAAAGGCGGATTTCGACAATGCGCTTAAAGGCAATTTGAAGCTGTATACCTACCGCTATGGTGGTGCATTTGACAGTACAAATGCAGGAAATGTTTTGCTGTATTCCGGTGCGGTAACGCCTTCCGCATATGGCAGTAAAGTTACATTTACCAATGATTTGACGGCAGGAGATAAAATCGTTGCGGTGCTTACGCTGACAGGCGGCGAAAGCGAAGAGGTAAAAATCTCCGATGCAAAAAACATTCAGGCACCCCCTCAGATTATAGAACCCTCTGCTTATATCAGAGAGGAGCATGTATCCGAAGGCGATACAAAGATGGAAACCTATCTGAACTTTGAAAGAAATTATTATGATTCCGTAAGCTATGTACTGTATAACTACACAGGCGAGGAATTGGATGAAAGCAAAGCAAAAATTGCGGCAGAAAGCAGAATTTACAGCCCCGGCGTAACAAACATGGGCTTTAGAGAAAGCGTAAAGCCGCTGAAAGCAGGCTCCAAGCTGGTGATTAAGCTGACGCTTGTGAAAAACGGCGTAAGCAAAGTGGTATATTCCAATGCGAAAACCGTTGAGGCGGCACCCAGTTGGGCAACACCTGCCGTTTCTATTGATGTTGCCGCAGTCAGAGTGACAGATACTACCATTCCTGTAACAGTGACATACGATGTAGGCTATACGGAAATGAGCGACTATTATTGCAACGTAACAGCATATCAGTTCCCCTCCGACTATACAGATGATGACTTTGAGAAGAAGGAGCTGCATGAAAGCCAGATTACACAGCGTATCGGTCAGCGTGATGCGAATAAAGCAAGCAAGGAGTATTTCACAACCATCAATATTCCCGTTAAGGCGAATACGCTTGAGACAGGAAAACGATTGATTGTAAAGCTTAGACTGCCTCATCCCGAATGGGCAGGAGAGGAAGCGGATTATCTTTCCTATTCCGTTCCCGTTATTGGTGCGGAGGAAGAAATCCCCGCAGCAAAGGTACTGCTGTTCAACCTCGGTGCGGATACCGTAAAGGGCAGCAAAATCAGAGCAATTCTGGAGGAAATGGGAATTGAGGCAGTTACGGTTGAAAAAAGCCAGATTAACCAGTCCGTTGGATATCTTGCAGGGTACAAAGGCTTTGCAGAGGATGAAGAGGCATTTACAGGCAGTGGCTACACAGCGGAATTTATGCTGATGAGCGGCTTGAGCGAAACACAGCTTGACCAGTTTCTTGCAAAAATGCGTGCGGCAGATGCGGTGATTGACCATAAGGCAACAGTGACAGAAACCAATAAGCAGTGGAGCTTTAAAGAGCTGATTAGTGAAATCGAAGAGGAGCATGAAGTAATGCAGGCTTGGCTTGCACTGAAAAATGCAGTGAAAGAGGCAGAGGCTTTGCAGGAAGCAGATTACTCCGCAGAGAAATGGGCGGCATTTGCAAAGGTTTTGGCGGATGCAAAGGAGGTTTCCAAGGTTGAAGCGACGGCAGAGGAATATAACAATGCCACAAAAGCCTTGCAGGATGCCTATAAAGCACTGACTGCCAAGCCGGAGAGCGGCGGCGGTTCTTCCTCCGGCGGCAGAAAATCCAAAACACAGAAAAACGAAACAAAAGTAGAGGAAACGAAGGAAAACAACGAAACAAAAGCAAAGGAGAAAACAATCGTCGAAATGCAGATTGGCAGAAAGAGCATTTCTGTTAACGGGAATCTCGCCCAAAAGGATGCGGCTCCCGTGATTCAGAATAGCAGAACCTTGGTTCCCATCAGATTCATTACAGAATCTTTGGGCGGTGCGGTTGCATGGAACGGCGAAAGCAAAGAGGTTACCTTGCTTTTGGATGGAAAGGAAATTAAGATGACGATTGGGAAAACGCTTGAAAAATATGGCGTTGCACCTGTCATCATGGATAGCCGTACCTATGTGCCTGTTCGCTTTGTAGCGGATGCGCTTGGCGCACAGACTTCTTGGAATGAAGCGGAAAAAACAGTTACGCTCGTAAGGGAAGGCTAAAGCGGAAAATAAAAATGGTCTGAATCTTTGTGGTTCAGACTATTTTTTATGAAAAGGTTGAGTCAAGATTGACTCTATGAGTTAAAATAGACTCGATTTGAGTAAAATACAGTAAAATAGGGCATTGAACTGACCCCAAAAAGTTAGACAAATATTTTGAAGTAAAAATTGTTCAAGCAGCCGAAAGGGCTTGTTGTCTGTGTATTGCAGGCGGCAAGCCCTTCAGTTTTGCCTTTATTCTGTGATTATTGTAGTAATCCAGATATTCAACGAGTTCCTGTTTGAAGTGCTCCATGGACTGAAATTCCTGCAAGTACAGGAGTTCACTTTTGAGTATCCCAAAGAAATTTTCTATCACAGCATTGTCCAGACAATTCCCTTTTCGGCTCATGCTCTGCTGGATGCCTTTCTCCCAAAGCATCCGTTGATACCGCCTGTGCTGATACTGCCAACCCTGATCAGAATGAAGAATCAGATCGCTGTTATTCGGAAGTATCTCAATAGCTTTATCCAGCATGGTTGTTACCATGCTTAATACGGGACGTTCTGAAATCGTATAGCTGACAAGGTCGCTGCTGTGTAAATCAAGAATAGCTGACAGGTAAAGCTTTTCTCCAAACAGTTTGAATTCTGTCACATCGGTTACCCACTTCTTGTTTGGTTTTTCGGTATGGAAATCCCTGTTCAGCAGGTTTGGAGCAATTTTGCCCACTTCACCCTTGTAAGAACGATACTTCTTCATCCTGACACGGCAAACTAAGCCCAACTTCTGCATAAGACGCTGAACAGTTTTATGATTTAAATAAATATTCCTATTTCGAAGTTCTGCAGTAATACGTCGATAACCGTATCTTCCTTTATTCTCATGGAAAATAGCAATGATTTCTTCTTTCGCAGAATGATATTTATCTGCTTTCTTCAGTTGTTTTAGATGATAGTAAAAGGTTGCACGATGCAGTTGAGCGACATCCAGCAAGATTGCCAGTGAAAATTCTTTCCTTAGTTTCTGAATCACCTGTGTTTTCTGTGATGCTGTCGCTCGTTTTCCAAAACCAAGGCTTGCAAGTTTTTTAGGTATGCGTTTTCTGCACGCAATCGCTGCACCTCTGCGATCAAATCCTCCTCTACCTCTTTTTGTAGTTTCATTGGTCGTCCGGTGCTTTTGCGTCCACGACGCTCGATAGCCAGCCCCTCTGAACCTTCTTCGAGATAAATTCGCTCCCAACGTTGAATGATTCCGTGATCATTTATTTCAAATTGTCTTGCCGCTTCACTGTAGCTCAGTTTTTCTTCCAGCATTGTTTCTACCACCAGTTTCTTAAATTCTGGAGTATATCGTTTGTTTGGTACTCCTTTTGGCATAAAAATCACCCCACTTGCTAAATAGTATATCATACTGTCTAACAAATGGGGTGCAGTTCACTTATCTTTCATTAGGGATATAAGGTATTAAATCGAGAGGAGATTATTCAAATTTTAAGAGAAAGCTTGTGACAGAAGCATATTTTCGGCAGGCTTTCGGAAAGCGGATAGACAGAATCATAGAATTGGGAAGGAGTCGGAACGCAGATGGAATATGTAACCTTAAATAATGGCGTGCAGCTGCCGATGATTGGCTTTGGTACATGGGATGTGCGTGGAGAGGCAGGCAAGAAAACGATTCTCACCGCATTGGACAGCGGATACAGGCTGATTGACACAGGGCAAATGTATGAAAATGAAGATATCGTCGGGCAGGCGGTAAAAGAAAGCGGTCTGGAGAGAAAAGAGGTCTTTTTTACAACAAAGCTGTACCGTCCCTGCGTTACCTACGAAAAAGCAAAGGCCGCAATCGAAAAATCTTTGCAGGCATTGCAGACGGATTATATTGATTTGCTTTTGATTCATGAGCCGTATGATTCCGCTTTGGAAATGTATGAAGCCATGAAGGAGGCCTATCGGGCAGGAAAGGTAAGAGCAATCGGTATTTCCAATTTTAATGAAAAGAAATATCAGGCGTTTGTTGCCGCCTGTGATATTGTGCCTGCGGTCAGCCAGGTGGGAATCCCATGTGTATTATCTGCAGCTGGCATTGCAAAAGGAAATGGAAAAGCATGGAACGCAAATGCAGTCTTGGGCATCCTTTACGGAGGGCAGAAAAAATATTTTTGCGGAGCCGTTATTGCAGGAGCTTGGGAACAAATACGGAAAAACATCTGCACAGATTGCACTGCGGTATTTGGTGCAGAATAAAATTGCGGTAATTCCGAAATCCGTTCATCAGGAGCGCATGAAACAAAACCTCGCTGTCTTTGATTTTGAAATTTCGCAGGAGGATATGAAAAAAATTGAGAAATTGGATGGCGGAAAAACCCTGTTTGGGTGGTATTGAGCGGAAGGGTTCGGGAAACGAATAGCTCATTACTTTGCTCCGCAAAGCAGGCTTTGCCTGCCGCCCCTTCTTGGGCGGTAAGTATTCTCCGGAATGGAATCCGCAGAGGGAGCTTTGCCCCCTCGAGGAAAACAGGGCGTTTCAAGGTGCTTGCCACCGCCGGAATGCATCTGTTTATTCTTCTGTTTAAACAAGTCGAAATCCTGATTTCGACTTAGGGGTCGACTTTGTCGACACCTTAAAACGGTCTGAACTCTGCGGTTCAGACCGTTTTTATATCCTCAGCCTTCGTAAATGAAGTTATCAATCAATCTGGTTTTGCCGATATAAACCGCCATGGCAACCAATACGGGCGGCTGCATTGTGCTGACAGGCTCTACTGCTGCGTTGGCGCAAGAGCAATCATTCCTTGTAGGAATCAGTGCTTGGCTGTCTGAGAATACCATTCCAGTGTTTCATAAACAATGCTCATGTGTTCTTCAATAATTTTCCGCAAGGCGGTTTCGTCCTTTGCCTTCAGCGTATTGAGAATTTCTTTATGCTGATGGAAGGAGGTTTTGAGCTGATCCAGAGGGAGGTTGGTTGCGCTATACATATAAAACATGGTGCCGATGCTCCAGTTGGATTCATAGAGCTTCATAATCTGCGGATTGCCACAGAGGGAGATATAAAGTGTATGGAATTTCGTTTCCAGCTCTGCCGCAGCGGGATATCCGGCTTCCAGTGCGGTTTCAAATTCCTGCACAACGGTCTCCATCTCCTTGATGATGCTGGGGTGATACTCAATATTGCGGATACAGAGCTTTACACAGAAAAGCTCCATCATCTGACGTGCTTCAATGATATTTCTAATCTGGGTATCGGAAAGCTGTGCAACGGTTGTGCCCTTTCTCGGCGTTGCTTCTACCAGACCAAGCGCAATCAAACGGTTGATTGCAGCGAGGACAGGGGAACGGCTGATGCCCAGCGAATCGGATATTTCCTGCGTATTTAATTTTGTTCCGGGGGCGTATTCCCCGTTTTGAATTCGTTTTTTAATTTCTTCATAAGCGAAATCCTGTAAAGAATCTGAAGGTTTCATACTATCTCTCCTAAAATAAAAAAATAAATAAATCATACCTCAACAAATGTGAGCGTATCCCCTTAAAAAACAATTTTTATCATTATACATCAAAAAACAGATTTTGTATACAAAAAATAGGATTTCTTTCAAAATAAGAAAACTGTGAAAATTTGATAAATTTCGACAATTCCAAAAAGTTGGTTTTTAGCAATGCGCAAAAATGCATTTTTGCAAAAATACACAAAAATAAAGAAATTTTAAAAATTAACAAAAAATTGATTGACATTTGCAAAAATGAATATTAGTATCGAATTACAAATTCAAAAAAGAAAAATTGAATACAAAAACAACGAAAACAATACAAAAGCGAAAGGGGAAATAAGTATGGATTTCACAGGAAAGAACATTATTGTGACGGGCGGTGCGAGTGGCATCGGCAAAGCAATCGTAACCGGCGTGGTAGAAGGCGGCGGTCATGCGATTATTGTTGATCTGAATCTGGATGCAGCCGAAAAGCTCAGAGAGGAGCTGGGCAAGGACAAAACCTCTGCTTACAAGGTAAATCTGGCGAATAGTGCTGAAATCAGAGAGGTATTCGGCAAAATCGTTGCAGATTTTAAACAGATACACGGGTTAATCAACAATGCAGGCATCGTAAGCACGGTACCCTTTGATGAGGTAACACAGGCAGAATGGGATAAGGTAATTGCCATTAACCTGACAGGCGTTTATACTGCAATTAGTGCAGTTTATCCCTCTATGAAGGCGAATGGCTATGGCAGAATTGTAAATGTAGCCTCCGTAGCGGCAAAAAGAGGCGGCGGCCTTTTGGGGACAAGTGCCTATGCGGCCTCCAAGGCAGGCGTAATCGGGCTGACAAAGGCGGTTGCCAGAGAAGGCGCACCTTATGGGGTTGCCTGCAATGGCGTATGCCCCAGCTTAACAATGACACCGATGACTGCCAATATGGGAGAAGAAAAGACAAAGAAGATTATCGCAACCATTCCTTTGGGACGAGGCGCACAGCCGAGAGAAATTGCAAACATGGTTCTGTTCTACGCATCTGATCTGGCAAGCTTTGCTACCGGTGAAATCAGTGATGTGGACGGTGGCGTAACAATGGACGGCTGATATCGGTAAGAAAAGGTTGAGGAGGAATTTTCATGAAAAAGAAAATTTTGGCGATTGCAATGACAGCCATTGTTGCGGCATTGGGCTTGACCGGCTGTAATAATGGTATGGGTATCAATGATGACGGTACATATACATGGAAAATGGCGTTGAACTCTACAGCGGGGGACAATGCTTACGATACAGGCGCAGCCTTCGCGAAAAAGATAGAGGAACTGACGGATGGCAGAGTAGAGGTTGTTCTTTATGGCGGCGGCAGCCTTGGTACAACTTCTGAGGTTCTGGAAGGGATGAAATTCGGCGTTGCCAACGTGATGTGCGAATCAATAGGTACACTGGCAACCTTTACCCCGATGGCGAATATTGACGCAACCCCGTATCTGTTCCGCGATTATAATCACTTCATGGAAACATGGAACAGCGATGTCGGCGAGGAAATCAAGGAGAGCGTCGGTGAGGAAAGCGGCTTTAAGCTGCTGGGCGGCACATACAGAGGTCCCCGTATCGTAACGGCAACAAAGGAAATGAAAAATATCGAGGATTTCAAGGGCTTTAAGCTGAGAGCGCCAAATCTGGAGATGTATCTGGAAACATGGAAATGGATGAAGGCAGCACCTACACCCATTACGATGACAGAAACCTATACAGCTTTGCAGCAGAAGACGGTAGACGGGCAGGAAAATCCTATGACGGATTCCCTGAACTATGCATTTGATGAGGTCTGCAAATATTGGATTAAGACAAACCATGTTTACAGCAGTAACGTTATCATCATGGATAGAGAATACTTTGATGCATTACCTGAGGATATTCAGCAGGCAGTGCAGGAGGCAGCTGAATATGCAGGCGTAACTGTCAGCGAGCAGCAGCTGCAGAAGGAAAAGGAAGCAGAGCAGGAGCTGATTGATAAGGGCTGCCATATCATTGAAGTGGATACAGACCAGTTTATCGAATATTTCAAGGATTTTACAGATGAAAAATTCCCTTACCTGGCAGATTGGGCAGAAAAGATTCGTGCTGTCGGCACAGAGGAGTAAGTACAAAGGAAAATCATTAAAATCGAGGTGAATCGAATGAAAGGGTACGGAAAATTTCTGGACGGAATTGAAAAGATAGAAAAATTATTTCTGGCGGTAACGGTTGCAATCATGATTATTGTCATTACCTATCAGGTTATTTTAAGATATGTTTTTTCTGCGTCCAATGCGTGGAGTGAGGAGTTGGCAAGGTATCTGTTTATCTATGATGTTATGGTAGCGGCAGCCATTGCCACAAGAAGAAACAGCCATTTGCAGGTGGACGCGTTTATCGGTATTCTCAAGCCCAGAACGAAGGCAATCTATACAGTGATTGCAACTATTGTAGGGATTGTATTTCTGGTATTTCTGTTCTGCTATTCTGTTGTATTGTGTCAGGCAGCGGCGGTGAATGTTTCTGCCGGCTTGAAGATTCCGATGTCTGTGCCGTATGCATGTATGCCGATTGGTGCAGTATTGATGATCTTGACCTCTATTGAGGTTATTATGAAGCAGCTTGCAGAAATTGCGGAATTAAGCAGAAGGGAGGCGTAACACATGAATGCCGGTTTGATTGTAATTATTTTGTTATTGGTATTATCCATTTTGGGTATTCCCATTTATCTTGCGTTGGGTATTGGCACACTGGTTGCCCTGAATATGGCAGATATGCCGTTTATCGTGCTTCCGCAGAAGCTTTTTGCAGGCATGAACTCCAGCTCACTGCTGGCAATCCCGTTCTTTATGCTGGCAGGGAATATTATGTCTCGCAGTATTACAGGGAAGCTGATTGATGTTTCCAATGCCTTGATCGGCTGGATTAAAGGCTCTCTGGCAGTTGTTACCGTACTGGCATCTGCGCTGTTCGGTGCGATTTCCGGTTCCGGCGTTGCAACGGCATCTGCGGTTGGCGGCACAACCATTCCTGCCATGAAGGAGGAAGGCTACCCCGACCATTTCGCAGCGGCGATTTCCGGTATTGCGGCTATTCTGGGGCCTATCATCCCACCTTCCATTACATTGATCGTATATGCGAGCATTACGGATTTGTCCGTATCCAAGCTGTTTGTCGGCTCTGTCATTCCCGGTATCCTGATGGCAGTCGGTCTGATTATTTATGCGCTGTTCTATGGTAAGAAGAATGACCTGCCTGCGCATGAGAGAAAATCTGCAAAAGAGGTTCTGCTTATTTTCAAAGACAGTATCTGGGCTCTGCTGATGCCCGTTATCATTCTGGGCGGTATTTTCGGCGGTATTTTTACACCAACGGAATCCGCAGCGGTTGCAGTTGTGTATGCGCTTCTGGTCAGCCTGCTGATTTATAAGGATATTAAGATTAAGGATATCCCCGGCATTTTCGTGGATGGTGCGATTTCTACAGCAACCATTCTGCTGCTGGTAGGGATTTCCAAATCCTCCGGTTATGTTATCACAACATCCGGTCTGCCTCATCAGGTTCTGGAGGTATTCAGCTCCTTTACCAATAGTACAGTTGTCATTCTGCTGCTGCTGAATATTCTGTTCCTGGTTATCGGTATGCTGATGGAGGCAAACGCAGCGATTATCATGATGACACCTATCCTGCTGCCTCTGCTGGATGCGTTTGGCATTGACCCTTTGCAGTTTGGTATCATGATGAGCTTCAACCTGTGTATCGGTCTGGTTACACCACCGGTCGGCATCTGCTTGCTGATGACAAACCAGATTGCCGGAGCACGTTTTGTGCAAACGCTAAAATCGGTTTTGCCAATGCTGCTCATCGGTATTGTGGTGCTGATGCTGGTTACTTATATTCCGCAGGTTACAACCTTCCTGCCGGGATTGATTAAATAAGATGTAGAAAATAAATAAGATGTAAAAATAGATTTGAAAATGTAATTTTGAGAAAAGAAAATGCTGCATACTGCTTGGGTATGCAGCATTTTTCAGAAGGAGGGAACAGAGATGCAGGAGCAGGTAAAGGCAACGTTTCTGGTAAATGCGGCGGTGCTTCTGGAGTTTCGGGGGACGAAGCTGCTAATCGATGGGATTTATGATGAAAACGGACATTGCTTCAGCAATCTTTCCGAAAGGCAATGGGAAAAGCTGAAGGCGGGCGAGGGAGAATTTGCAGGGATTGAGTATCTGCTGTTTACCCATGAGCATGGGGATCATTTTTCGCCGCAGAGGGTGGCGGAATATCTGGAGTACCGGCAGCCGAAGGCGATTTTCATGCCGAGAGACGGCTCTGCTGCCTTGCGGGCGCTGCAGAAAAAGGCGGAGGGCATGGGGATTCCGTGTGTTCTGCTGCATCGGGAATTATGCAGGAAAACCGTTTTTCGTCCGGAGCAGGAGATTCGTATCCGTGCCTTCCAGACCAGACATCTGGATAAGCTTTACTGGGATGTGCCGCATTTCTGCTATTTATTAGAGTGCGGCGAGAAGAAGCTGCTTTTTACGGCGGATGTGGATTTTACGCAGGAGGATTTTTCCGCAGTGCGCGGCATGGTGCTGGATGCGGTGTTTGTCAATCCGCTGATGAGCCACAGCGAGGAGGGCAAGGCATTATTTGCAGCAGGCGTATTGCAGACAAAGACGAAGATTGTTTATCATATTCCCTTTGCAGGAGAGGATAAAATGATGATACGGAAGATTGTGGAGCAGGAAATGCGCGCAGGAAGGCAGGAAAATGCGCTGTTCTTTATGGAGGAAGGACAGACCTGCCTGATTTAGGAAAAAATAGGATTCTGAGGTTTTGTGATAAAAAATTCTGACAAAGACCTCTTTTTTTAGACATCATTTTGTATACAAAAATAGTTTTATGAATTTTAAATAAAAATCAGAAATACATTCTGTAAATTACGCCAAAAAGGAAAAAAATGGCGGTAGTGTATTGACACATAAAAATTCTAATGATAAAATTTGAATACAAAATAAATAAAAAGAATACAAAATAAAGAAGGAGAGATACAAATGATGCAATCCATCGAACATGCTGCAGGCAGCATAAAAAGAGTCGTTGCATTCCGCTTGAAGCCCGGTATGGATGTTTTGAAGGGCATCGAGGAGATTTGCAAAGCAGAAAACATTAAAAACGGCGTAATCCTCAGCGGGATTGGCAGTCTGGACGGTGCAGCCTTTTGTAATCCTGTTCCTTTGAAGGATAAAAAAGCAGGATACGGCTACGGAGAACCTACGATTCTGTATGGTCCCATTGAGCTGACTGCGGCAGCCGGCATGATCTGCCACGATGATGACGGCAACCTTCTGCTTCATGTACACATGAGCATGAGCGACCAGCACGGCACAGGGCATGGCGGTCATCTTATTGAAGGCACAAAGGTTCTGCTGACCACGGATATGGTGATTGCGGAGCTGGATGGGCTGGTTATGGGCAGAAGATTTGATGAGGAACTCGGGGTGCCTTTGTTTGCACCCAAGCAAAAATAAAAAACATAAAAAGAATGAGAAAAAAGAAAGGTGTGAATCACATTGGCTTCTAAAGGTAAAAAATATCCCAAGGAAATGCTTTTGGATATGTACAAAACAATGTTGAGTATCAGAGCATTTGAAACAAAAGCGGCAGAATGCTTCACAAAGGGTATGCTGGCAGGGAATATTCACCTGTGCATCGGGCAGGAGGCAGTGCCCACAGGTGCTTGCTATGCACTGGAACCCGAAGATTATATGACATCTACCCACAGAGGGCATGGTCACTGTATCGCAAAGGGTGCATCTCTGGATAAAATGCTGGCAGAGCTGTTCGGTAAGAAAACAGGGTATTGTCAGGGTAAGGGCGGTTCCATGCACATCGCGGATGTAGCAGGACTGCACAGCCTTGGTGCAAACGGTATCGTAGGCGCAGGTATTCCCATTGCGGCAGGCTCTGCACTGGTGTCCAAGATTAAGGGAGATAAGCATGTTACCCTGTGCTTCTTCGGTGACAGCGCATCCAATCAGGGTACCTTCCACGAAGCGGTAAATATGGCGGCGGCATGGAAGCTGCCTGTAGTATTCCTGTGTGAAAACAACAGCTACGGCGTTTCTGTTAATATCCATTCCGTAACCAATACGGATACGATTGCAGTGCGTGCGCAGGCGTATAACATCCCCGGGAAAACAGTTGACGGCAACGATCCCGTTACTGTATATGAAGCAGTAAAAGAAGCGGTAGATTATGCAAGAGAGGGCAACGGTCCTTCTATCGTAGAGTGCATGACGTTCCGCCATCAGGGACATTATTGCGGTGACCCTGCAAATTATCGCCCTGCATCCTACATGGAGGAGGCGCATAAGAAGGACGCAATCCCCAATATGAGAAAGAGACTGTTGGATGGCGTGGCAACAGAGGAAGAAATTCTGGCTGTGGAAAAGGCAGTAGAGGATGAGATGGAAGCGGCTTATCAGTTTGCAAATGAATCCGCATATCCTGACCCTTCTGAAGCAACAACAGATGTATATTTCTCTGATAATGAAAGGAGCGTTGTAAGATGAGTAAAAAATTGAGCATCAGTAAAGCCATCGGCGAGGCTCTTCATGAGGAAATGGCAAGAGATGAAAATGTAATTATCATGGGCGAAGACATGGGTAAGATGGGGAATGTTTTCGGCATTACGGTTGGCTTTCAGGAGGAATTCGGTGAAAATCGCGTGTTTGATACCCCGATTTCCGAATCCGGCTTCTGCGGCATGGCAGTGGGGGCTGCAATGAGAGGGATTCGCCCTGTGGTAGAGCTGATGTATGATGACTTTATCACCGTTGCGGCAGATCCTATCATCAATCAGGCTGCAAAGATGAGATATATGACAGGCGGACAGGCAACCGTACCCATGGTATTGAGACTGCCCATGGGCGCAGGCAGAAGAAACGCAGGGCAGCATTCGCAGTGCTTTGAAAATATTTTCTGCCACACACCCGGTCTGAAGGTTGTGGCACCCTCCAGCGCGGAGGATGCAAAGGGCTTGCTGAAATCCGCGATTCGTGATGAGGACCCCGTTATCTTTATTGAACATAAGCTGCTGTATGCAAAGAAGGAGCAGATTCCCGAAGGGGAATACACCATCCCTCTGGGTGTTGCGGATGTGAAAAGAGAGGGTACAGATATTACAATCGTAACATGGAGCCGTGAGGTATACTTTGCACTGGAGGCAGCGGAAGAGCTGGCGAAGGAAGGCATCAGCGCAGAGGTTCTGGATCTGCGTACACTGGTTCCTCTGGATTGGGATGCAATTGTGAAATCCGTTTCCAAGACACACAATGTAATCGTTCTGTCCGAGGAGGTAAAGCGTGGCAGCTATGCGGCTGAAATTTCCGCACAGATTGCAGAGGAGCTGTTTGATGAACTGGATGCACCCGTAGAACGTGTCTGCGGTCTGAATATCGTTTCTCCCTTCAGCCCTACATTGGAGGATGAAAACTTCCCTCATCCCGCAGATATCGTAAAGGCAGTGAAAAAGGTTCTGAATAAATAAGGAGGGAAAACCATGGCTTTTGAAGTAAAGATGCCTCAGTTGGGACTGACAATGGAAGAAGGCACAGTCACAAAATGGGTAAAACAGGAAGGCGACACTGTAAAAGCAGGTGATGTCATTCTGGAAATTACAACAGATAAACTGACAAGCGAAGTAGAAAGCGAGCATGACGGCGTATTGCTGAAGATTGTTGCGCAGGAGGGCGAGGACATTCCCGTAAAAGGTCTGCTGGCATATATCGGCGAAGCAGGCGAACAGGTTGGGGATGCACCTGCGGCAAAGGCAGAAGCGCCTGCGGCTGAAGCGGCGGCACCCGTGCCCGCAGCAGCACCTGCAGCACCTGTTGCATCTGTGGCAGGCGGCAGAATCAGAATTTCCCCTCTGGCAAAGAAAACAGCGGCAAAGCTGGGGGTAGATTATACAACGGTGGCAGGTTCCGGCCCTCTGGGCAGAATCGTGCAGAAGGATATTCTGGCGGCAGCAGAAGCTGCAAAAGCCGCACCTGCACCCGCAGCACAGGCGGCAGAAGAAAAGGCAGCACCGAAGAAAACCGCACTGGAACTGATGGATGGCGACGAGGTTGTAAAGCTGGCAGGGATGAGAAAGGTCGTTTCCGAAAGAATGACAAAATCCGCACAGGAAATCCCTACCGTTACGCAGAATGTCCGCATTGATGTGACAGAGCTGATGGCATTCCGTAAGAAGATTAACAATGACCTTGGCGTTAAATATTCTTTGAATGATTATGTGCTGAAAGCAACGGCAAAGGCACTGAAAAATAACAAGCATATTCTGGTAAGTCTGGACGGCGACCAGATTATCAAGCGCGCCCATGTGAATATCGGTATGGCGGTTGCGCTGGAGGATGGTCTGATTGTGCCCGTTATCAAGGATGCGGATAAGATGAGTCTGGGTGAAATTTCCGAAACGGCGAGAGATCTGGCAGAGCGTGCAAGAACAAATAAGCTGTCGATGGATGAATATAAGGGCTCTACCTTCTCCATCTCCAATCTGGGTATGTTCGGCGTAGAAACCTTTAATCCTATCATCAATCAGCCGGATGCAGGCATTCTGGGTGTCTGCGCAGTGCAGGATGAGCTGGTCATGGATGATGCGGGAGCAATTACAAAAAGACAGTTCATGCGCATTTCCTTTACATTCGACCATAGATTGATTGACGGTGCGACAGCAGCAAAATTTGAGCTGGCTATCCGGGATCTGATGGAGCATCCCATGCAGATTCTGCTGTAACATCGGAAGAAAAAGGAGACAGAAATCAAGAAAAGGAACCTGAATAGACAGGAGGAATAGACTATGGCAGTAGAGGTTAAAATGCCTCAGCTTGGGCTGACAATGGAAGAAGGCACGGTTTCCAAATGGGTAAAGCAGGAAGGCGATGCCGTAAAGGTTGGCGATGTTCTGCTGGAAATTACAACAGATAAGCTGACCAGTGAGGTGACAGCAGAAGCAGAAGGCACACTGATTAAAATCGTGGCACAGGAAGGCGAGGATATACCCGTAAAGGGGCTCCTGGCATATATCGGCGAAGCAGGCGAGCAGGTTGGAGCAGCACCCGCACAGGCAGCACCCGTACAGGCAGCCGCTCCCGCGGCAGAGAAAAAGCCTGCCGGCGAAACAAAAGTAGCAGTCATCGGCGGCGGCCCCGGCGGTTATGTTGCGGCAATCAGAGCGGCACAGCTGGGCGGCAAGGTAACGCTGATTGAAAAGAACAAATTGGGTGGCACCTGCTTGAATGTCGGCTGTATTCCCACAAAGGCAATCCTGCATGCGGCAGAGGCGCTGACAGAAGCAAAGGAAATGGCGGAATACGGCATCCATATTGAAGTGAAAAATGTAGACTGGAAACAGGTGCAGGCAAAGAAAAATGCCATTACCGCACAGCTGGTAGGCGGTGTGACCGGTCTGATGAAGGCAAATAAGATTCAGATTGTGGAGGGAACAGCATCCTTCGCATCCAAGGATACTCTGGCTGTCCTGAAAAAGGACGGTACAAAGGAAAACATGACATTTGATAAAATCATCATCGCAGCAGGCTCCGTCCCCGCGGTGCCTCCCATTCCCGGGGTAAAGGAAAATGCAAACTGCGTAGATTCGACAGGCGCTTTGTCTTTTGAAGAAATTCCAAAAAGCCTTCTGGTCATTGGCGGTGGCGTAATCGGTATCGAACTGGCAACTGCGTACTCCAAATTCGGTACAGAGGTAACGGTGGTAGAAGCCGCACCTAAGCTGCTGCCCATGATGGATGGCGAGCTGACAGCACAGCTGCGCAAGCTGATGGAGGCAAAAGGCGTAAAGATTATGACAGACGCAAAGGTGCAGTCTGTAGAAGCGGCGGCAGTCGGCGCAAAGGTGAATGTGGAAATTGGCGGCAAGGTGCAGCCCTTTGAAGCAGAAAAGGTACTGGTTGCTGTCGGCAGAAGAACAGATACAGAGGCCTTGGGCTTGGATGCGGTTGGCATTGCGAATGACAGAGGCCGTATCACAGTCAACGATAAAATGGAAACAAATGTACCGAATGTATATGCCATCGGTGACTGTCTGGGCAAGGTTATGCTGGCACACGTTGCATCTGCACAGGGTGAAGTGGCAGCGGAAAATGCACTGGGAGAAAATGCGGTTTACAATGGTGCAACCAACCCCTCCTGTGTATATACAGACCCCGAATTTGCAGGCGTTGGTCTGACAGAAGAAAAAGCCAAGGAATTGGGCATTGCATATCAGGTAGGCAAATTCCCTCTGATGGCAAACGGCAAATCTCTGATTATGAACGGCGGCGTGGGCAGCATCAAGTTCATCATCGGGACAGAATATAAAGAGGTTCTGGGGGTACATATTCTTGGCCCCAGAGCAACAGATCTGATTGGTGAATGTGCGCTGGCCATCGGTATGGAAGCGACCGTAGAGGATATTATTGCGGCAATCCATGCACATCCTACCGTAACCGAAGCGGTGAGAGAAGCGGCTCTGGCAGCAGAGAAAAGAGCAATTCATATTCCCAATAAATAAAAATCAACAGTATAAATACAAAAAAACAAAGGATAAACAAAAGCTTGATGAACATAAGTGTTCACTTTTGAGATACACAGCGGCTGTGGAGTCGGATTTGCAGCCGCCCCTCCCCTCTAAAGAGGGAGCAGGATTTAGCAAGACAAAATCTCCTTCATAACTCTTTTTTTGCGGCTGTGCTGAGCCCATAGCCGCATCCCTTTTAAGTTGTTACTTTAGACATATAACTATAATAAAAGAAGATGCCTCGGCTGATTTCGTATCGGTCGGGGCATTTTCTTTTGCAAAATTTGGGGATATCCAAATAAAAAAGCCGCCTCAAAAGGTGCGCCCGGATAAGAAACCTTGCATTCTGAAATGCTGAAAGCTACGGCTACTGCGTCAGTTCCCCTTGACAGCCTAAGTCAAAGGATGCCTGCGGGAAACTTCCTTGTATCCGCAGTCTTTCAGCTATTTCATTTTCTTCATGTTTTCTTATTGGGACACACCGAAAGGCGGCAAATGTATGTCTTTATTCACTTTGCAGCAGAAGATTGAGAAAATCATTCTTCTCCAGTCCATGGAAATACTGTGCGATATCGAAATCGGCAAGGCGGCTTTCCAGAGCCTGCCGCTCCAGCTTCGTGCCAATCAAAGCCTTGGCAAGGTCGGCAGAGTCCTTTACGCCGAAGAAATCGCCGAAGAACTGCAAATCGGTAATGCTGCCGTCCTCCGTATTCATATGTACCTCGATTTTTCCGCAGCCCTCAAAGCGGCGGCTCTTTTCTACGCTGTAGGAGGGAGAAAAGCCGTAATTCCATTCCCATTTATCATAGCGTTCCTTTTTGATTTTTTCGATTTCAGCCAGCTCCTCTGCGGAGAATACATAGGGCTGAACATTTTCTTCTTTCAGAATGTATTTTAAGAGAAGCGTCTTGAATTGTGCCAGCGTAAAGCCCTCAGGCAGATAAGGCGCAATATTTGTCACTCTTGCTTTTACGGATTTTGCAGCCTTTGACTGGAATTTATCTGCGGAAACATTCAGCACATCCGCAACAACGGAAAGGTCTGAATGAAACATCAGCGTGCCGTGGTGCATGATGCGGCCCTGCTTCAGATACTGGGAATTGCCGGAGAATTTTTTCCCTTCAATGCTGATATCATTTCTGCCGTTGACCTCAGCAGGCACATCGAGAGAACGCAGCAGCTCTGCAATCGGCTGACAGAACAGACGAATATCCAGATCGGTTGCATCCTTTGCATTGAGAATAAATGTGAAGTTCAGATTCCCCAAATCATGATATACGGCACCGCCGCCGGAAAGTCGGCGGACAACGGAGATATGCTTTGCATCGGCAACCTTTTGATTGACCTCTGCAAAGGCGTTCTGATTTTTACCGATGACAACGGTGTTATCGTTCTGCCAAAGCATGAAGTATTCCTGACTTCTGTCCATTCGGTCGAAAACATATTGCTCCAGAGCCAGATTAAAAGCAGGATTTGTGCTGGGGGATTCGATATAGACCATAATAGTACCTCCTTTGTATTTGTATTCAAAAATAATATTGTGAATACATTCTAACATATAAAAAGACAAAATGGAATAGCGTTTTATAGATTTTGTCAGATTTGCTACAGAATTTTCGGGCGGCACTGCCTTTGCCCATTTTTCAGAAGCGCCAGTATATGGTGATGGGAACCTCCCTTGTCCCTGCAATCCGTCTGCCGACAGAAATAGAATCAATCAAAATTTCGACCATTTCCCTTGTCAGGTGCGTCGGGTTGATGTATTTTTCAATGATGGCGCGGCGGTTATCCCCTGCGGCAATGCGTGCGTCAAGGTCGATGATTTTCCGCTCTGCGTCCGCAATCAGCCGCTCCTGCTGCTGTAGTTCCGCTGAAAAATGCTTCGATAAATCGAGATATTCCGCTTCGGAGAGAACACCGCGCACCTTATCCGGATACAGCTCCCGCACTGCTTTATGCGCTTCCTCGATTTTCTTCTCATGGGTGTGGATGCTTTTCTGCAAAGAAGCCCTCTGTTCCTTTAAATGACTGCAAAAATCAAGCTGCCGTTCCAGCTCCTCCCGATTTAGATAGGCATCGGAAATCGCATGTAATTCCTGCAAAACCATCCGCTCCAGCCGCTCCACAGAAATAAACGCCCCCCTGCAGCTCTCCTTGGAAATGTGATGATTGGGGCATTGCAGATAATAGTTCCCCTTGGTTTTCGAGGAACGCAGCGTGTAGCCGCATTCCGCACAGCGCGCCTTACGCGCAAACAGCCCGATTGTTCCGGATGGAAAGGGCTTTGCCCTTTCGGCAAGCATTTTCTGCACGCGCTCCCATAATTCCTGTTCGATAATCGGCTCGTGCGTCCCCTCTGTCCGTATCCATTCTTCCTTGGGGCGCGGCTTGTTTTGCTTGGTTTTGTAGGAAACACTGCCGTATTTTCCCTGCACCATGTTGCCGATGTAGATTTCATTTGTCAGCATATTGGAGATAGCAAAATATTTCCAGAGCGTACTGCCCTTGCCCTTCGGCTGTCGATAGCGAATCCCCTGTAAGCGTTTATATTCCGTTGGATTTGGAATCCCTCTTTCGTTGAGCATGCGTGCGATGGCGGTCTTGCCGTAGCCCTGCGAGAAAAGCGTGAAAACCTCACGCACCACCGCCGCCGCCTCCTCGTCAATCAGCAGATGTCCCCTTCGGTCGGGATTTTTTTTGTAGCCGTACAGCGCAAAGGAGCCGATGTGAAAGCCGTTTTTTCTGCGGTGCGTCAGCACACTGCGGATATTTTTGGATAGCTCCGCCAGATAATGCTCATCCATAATGCCGTTGATTTGCCGCAGAAGCAGATTATCCTCGTTTGCGGAATCGGCATTGTCCACCAAACTCAGAAAGCGGATGCCCCATTGCGGAAGCAGGCGGTTGATGTATCGTTCCACCACCTCTAATTCCCTGCTGAAACGGGATTGTGTTTTGCAGAGGATGATGTCAAACCTTTTCTCCTCGGCGGCATGCAGCATGCGCTTGAAGGCAGGGCGGCTGCGGTTTGCGCCGCTGTAGTCATCATCAATGTAGATTTCGTAGATTTCCCAGCCTTGGGAATGGGCATATTCCGTCAGCAGGGCGCGTTGGTTTTGTATGCTGTTGCTGTCGTTTTCGGCGGAGCCCTTGCCCTTGTCCTCCTCCGATAGGCGGCAGTAAATGGCGGCCCTTTCCTTTTTCATGCTATGCGTTTTCCCTTGCGAGGATGGTGCTTGCCTTTTCTGCCTGATTGATAAGAGCTGCCCAGATTCGCGTAACATCTGCCTGCGTGGTGCGGTCTGTTCCGTTTTTGAAAATACTGCGGCAAGGTGCTTTTTCCATAAAAATCCCCCCTTTCAGTAGTAGTGTATTCCGGCAAAGGGGCGGATATTTCCGCTTCAGCCGCTTTTCCCATTTGGGCGCACCCTTGGTTTTGTCTATTTTTTCCAAAAAGAAAAATTTACCGCATTTTTCCTTGCGGAGAAAAAGCAGATATGATACCATGTGATTATAATCACAAGTAAAATTTTTGCGGATGATATAGGGGCTTTGCCGTAGTCCGCAAAAGCGCATGAAGGAGGGGTAATATGAATTGGAAGAAATGGATAAGCATTGCGGCGGCAGTATGCCTTGCGGTAACGGCGGTGCCGATGCGTGCCGTGGCGCAGGAGGAGCTATTGCAGGAGAAAATGCTTGAGGAAATCAAGGAGGAAATCAAGGAGGAAATCAAAGAGGAACTGAAAGAAGAAAAAGAGGAACTGAAAGAGGAACCGAAAGAGGAAAAAGAAGAACTGAAAGAAGAAAAAGAAGAAAAAGAAGAAAAAGAAGAAAAAGAGGAATTGCAGGAGCAGTCTGACGAGAAAACCGAGCCGCAGGAGGAAAGCAAGAAAGAGCTGCCGAAAGGAATTTCTCTGCTGATGGAAGGAGAAAACAGCACAGCGGTATTCGGAAATGAAACTGCGGATTTTGCAGGGGAAGGCACAGAGAAAAACCCTTATGAGATTCGCAATGCGGAGGATTTGAAGCTGCTGGCGAAAAACGTAAACAACGGCGAAAAATATGAAGACAAACACTTCCAGCTGACCGCAGATATTGACTTGGAGAACAAAGAATGGACACCCATCGGAATATTTGATAGAGAAGCACCTTTTAAAGGAACCTTTGATGGCGGTAGGCATCAGATTACCAATCTTAAAATATCCAACGGCGGACAGTATGGCGGCTTATTCGGCTATACGGAAGGTGCTGTCATCAAAAGCTGTAATGTCACAGGGGAAATCAATGGATATAACTATACAGGCGGCATTGTTGGGTATGCAGATGCAAATACGAAGATTTTGAATTGCTCCTTCCAAGGCAATGTGAAGGGAAAAGGTGAGGGAAGAGGCGGCATTGTAGGATATATGTCAGGCGGAGGTGAAGTCAATCGTTGTTATGTAATAGGAACAGTGACAGGTTATAGGGAGGTAGGCGGTATCGCCGGATATGGCGTTGGCACAATCAAAAACTGCTATGCCTTGGCGGATGTAACAGCAGCAGGAGACAATGCAGGATACAATGCAGGGGGCATTGCAGGATATGCTTACGGTGTCACCATAGAAAACTGCTATTACAGTGGGGAGGTATCCGCAAGTGGGTCTGCAGGCGGCATTGCCGGAACTGCATGGGGAGGCACAATCCAAAATTGCGTTTCTCTGGCAGAAAGCGTGACAGGCAGTAATGCAAACCGCATTGCAGGGTATAATTATAATGCAACATTAACAAATAACTACGCTTGGAGCGACACAACGGTAAGCGGTTCTGCTACTTCTGATGGCGAAGACCTTACCTATACAGACGGAAACCTTTCCGAGCAGTTCTCCGCAATTTTTGATAACACTGATTCCGCGTGGGAATTCACAGACAACGGCTTGCCGATATTGAAAAACACAGGCGGCACGCAGTCCGCATATCTTCCGCTTTATCTGACAAAAGCAAGCTTTTACGGCAACGGCACAGCGACAAACCCTTATAAGATTCAGAATGTGGAGGATTTGAAGAAGCTGGCACAAAAGGTAAACGGCGGCGAAGCCTACGCAAACACATACTTCCAGCTGACCGCAGATATTGACTTGGAGAAGGAACCATGGACACCCATCGGAACATTGCAGGGCGAAGAAGTAAGACCTTTTCAAGGAACCTTTGACGGCGGTGGGCATCAGATTACCAAGCTTAAAATAACAGAAGGGAGTTATGCCGGTTTATTCGGCTATACGAAAGGTGCAGATGCAAATGCTGTTGCTGTTATCCAAAACTGCAATGTCACAGGGGAAGTCAATGGATATAACCATACAGGCGGCATTGTTGGGAATGCAGGTATAAATACGAAGATTTTGAATTGCTCCTTTCAAGGCAATGTGGAGGGAAATGGTGAGGATAAAGGCGGCATTGTCGGGAGTACATCAGGCGGCTGTGAAGTCAGCGGCTGCTTTGTAACAGGGACAGTGACAGGTGGGAAGTTTGTAGGCGGCATTGCCGGATGGGGCGCTGGCACAATCGAAAACTGCTATGCCTTGGCAGATGTAACTGCAACAGGAGTCAATGCAGGCGGCATTGCCGGATATTATTGTAGTAATTTTACCATAGAAAACTGCTATTACAGCGGCAATGTATCCGCAAAAAATTATGCAGGCGGCATTGCAGGATCTGCATGGGGAGGCACAATCCAAAACTGTGTTTCTCTGGCAGAAAGCGTGTCGGGCAGCGACTATGTAAACCGCATTGCAGGGCAAGTAATAGGTAACACAAGCTTAATAAACAACCACAGCTACAACAGAACCCAGCTTGTGATTAACGGCAAAATAACCTATGCAGACGGCACAGATGAAAAAGACGGCACGAATGTTTTCGTTTCCGCAGGCAAGCTTATGACGGATGTGCCAAACCAAACTTTGTTTGATTGGGATGCAAATGGCTTTACCGAGGAAAACGGCTGGTCAATCCCTACCGAAGCAGGCAAGCTCCCCTCTTTGCGTGAGGGTGAATATCCCGACCTGCCAAACCTGCCCAAAGAACCTGTGCCGACGAAAAAGCGCAGCGGCGGCGGCAGTACAGCAACCCAGACCTATACCGCGCAGTTCGATACAAACGGCGGCAGTGCGGTCGATAAGGTAAAAACGGATAAAAACGGCAAAATCGAAAGACCTGCCGACCCGACAAAAGAGGGCTATATTTTCGTCGGCTGGTATAGCGACAGCAAGCTGACCAAGCCCTTTGATTTCAGCGCAGAGCTGACCGCGAATAGCACGCTTTACGCAAAATGGAAAGAAAATAACGAAATTATCCTCACGATTGGCAGTCGGAAGATTTCTGTTTTCGGCAGAGAAATCAAAAATGACGTTGCCCCGAAAATCGTGAACGACAGAACCATGCTCCCGATTCGCATTGTGGCGGAAAGCCTTGGCGGAACCGTAACATGGAACGGCGAGCTGCAGCGCGTCACCATTCAGAAGGGCGCAGATGTCATTCTCATTACCATCGGCGCAGATACGGCGTATGTCAATGGCACGGCTGTGAAGCTGGATGCCGCGGCATTCGTGGAAAACGGCAGAACCTATCTGCCCCTGCGGTTCGTTTCCGAAACCCTTGGCGCACAGGTGGCATGGAATGAAGCCGAAAAAACAGTAACCATTACAAAATAAAATTTTGACAGATACCCTCTTTGCCAAACGGCAGGGAGGGTATTTTGCCCTTCCAAAAAGGATATTTCGGCGCGTTTGCCCTTGCGGCGGAGTGAAATAGATGATAAAATATGATTATAATCACAAGTAAAACGGAAAGAGGGGGACGATTTTGTCACCAAGAGGAAAACAGCTAAATGGCTTGCTTACGCAACAGAAAATGCTGCGTGCCGCAGTAGCATTGTTTCTGGAAAGCGGCTACGAAAAAACCACAACGGCAAAAATTGCAAAGGCGGCAGGCATGACACAAAGCTCTTTCTTTCGGGCATTTGCGAGCAAGGAGGCACTGCTGCTGGAGCTGGTGCGGCGAATGTTCGGAGGACAGTTTGCCTTGGCGGAGCAGCATAGCGGCATAGAGGACCCTGTGCTTCTCTATGCGGTGGAAACATCGCTGCAGCTGCATATTGCGGAGCTGACAGAGCCGCTGCGCGAGCTGTATGTGGTGGGGTATTCCCTGCCGACCACCTCGGCGTATATCTATCAGAGCATGGCAGGGCGGCTGCAGTCCATTTTCGGGAAATATATGCCAGATTTGGAATTGAAGGATTTCTACGAAATGGAAATTGCATCGGCAAGCATCATGCGGGGCTTCATGGCAATGCCGTGCGATGTTTATTTCACCATGGAAGCGAAAATTTCTCGCTTTCTGGAATGCTCGCTCAAGCTGTATGATGTGCCGCAGGAGCAGAGAAAGGGCGTAATTGCGGCAGTGCTGCAAATGGATTTGCGGCGCATGGCAGAGGAAATTATTCAGAAAACAGTGGCACAGGCGGAGGAAGGCTTTGCGGCACTGCCTGCCCTCAAAAAATAAGAGGAAATGCAAAAGAGGTCTGTACCAAAGGGTACAGACCTCTTTTCGCCTATCGGGATTACATATCCTCCAAGCGTCCGTGCTTTTCATATCTGGAAACACGGCTGATTTTATTTTCCTCATCCACGAAAACAACCTTCGGCGGATTCACAGCCGCCTCCTCTGGTGTCATCTGGCAATAGCACATCAGAATGATTTTATCGCCCTTCTGCACACAGCGCGCCGCCGCACCGTTCAGGCAGATCATGCCGCTGCCTGCTTCGCCTGCGATGGTGTAGGTTTCAAAGCGTTCCCCGTTGTTGATATCTACAATCTGCACCTTTTCGTATTCCAGAATGCCGGCAGCATCCAGAAGATCCTGATCGACCGTGATCGAGCCGACGTAATCCAGCTCGGCCTGCACGACGGTCGCGCGGTGAATCTTACCCTTGAGCATATTCAGCATCATTTCGCACAGTCCTCCGTCAGAAAATTGTCGATCAGACGGGTCTTTCCGATGTAGACAGCCATCGCGACGAGCACCGGACGGTCGATGCGATGTACGTTCTCCATCGTGACCGCGTCGACAGCGGAAACATAATCGATCTTCGCGAGCTTCTCCGCCGCGATGCAGGCCTTCATCGCGGAAACGATCTTGTCTGCGTCCGTTTCACCCTCGCGGACGAGTTTTTCACCGAGGAATACTGCCTTCGACAGCACGAGCGCCGCCTTGCGCTCCTCCGCACTCAGATAGGTGTTGCGCGAGGACTTCGCCAGACCGTCCGCCTCACGCACGATCGGACAGCCGACGATCTCGATTCCGTAGGACATATCGCGTACCATGCGGCGGATGATGGCGAGCTGCTGCGCGTCCTTCTGGCCGAAAAACGCCTTGTCCGGGGTGACGATGTTGAACAGCTTGGACACGACCGTGCACACGCCGCGGAAGTGGATGGGGCGGGGCTTGCCGCACAGCTGCCTCGGCATGTCGGACAGGATCTCAACAAAGGTCGCAGCGTCCGGCGCATACATCTCCTCGACCGAGGGATGGAACACCATGCTGCATCCGTGCTCCTCGAGCAGCGCGCAGTCGCGGCCAAAGTCGCGCGGATAGGACTCCAGGTCCTCATTCGGGCCGAACTGGGTCGGGTTGACGAAATCCGACGCGACAACGCGGTCGCACATCGAAACCGCCTTGTCTACCAGGCTCGCGTGACCCTCATGCAGGTAGCCCATCGTCGGCACGAGACCGACCGTCAGGCCCTGCTCCTTCCATTCCTTTACCTGCGCACGAACCTGCGCAATCGTTTCTGCAATAATCATGCTGTATTTACCTCCACAGTAGTCTTGGGTGATGCTGTCCTTAATATTCCGCATCGAGAGACGCCAGAAATTCCTCCGTGCAGTCGCTCTTGACAAAGGTGTGCTCGCTCGCCGGGAACACACCGGACTTTACCTCGCCGTCATAGGCGCGGAACGCCTCGCGCATGGTCTCGCCCACCTCAGCGAAATGCTTGGCGAATTTGGGCTTGAAGTCCGAAATGCCGAGCATATCCTGCCAGACCAGCACCTGCGCGTCGCACTCAGGCGAAGCGCCGATACCGATGGTGATGATGTCGAGCTTTTTCGTGATGAGCGCGGAGAGTTTCGGCGGCACGCATTCGAGCGTTACCGCGAAAGCGCCTGCCTCCTGTACCGCGAGCGCGTCCTCGAGCACGCGGCGTGCGTTCGCCTCGCCCTTGCCCTGCACGGTAAAGCCGCCAAAGGCGTTGACCGACTGCGGTGTCATGCCGATATGCGCGACGACCGGAATGCCTGCGGCCGTGATGGCGCGGATCTGGGGGCAGACCTCTTTTCCGCCCTCGAGCTTGATTGCGCTCGCGCCGGATG
>ERZ832317.129-NODE-129-length-105079-cov-32.318965_pt1 | contig 105079 bp, 93 predicted proteins | sample MGYA00519695_ERZ832317 | MGnify/ENA primary metagenome ERZ832317 (study PRJEB31850, sample SAMEA3708726) | human gut metagenome | biome: human gut; feature: human-associated habitat; material: faeces | place: China | collected 2014 ...
TTCTCGGAAATCCTGTCATAGAAATATGATAAGGCGTCCGGTTCCTACCCTACGGAAGCATCTGAGGCGCAAAAATGGTTTGCGGAGAAGAAGGTTATGCCGAATGAGTATTATTTGGCGGTGGGCAGGTTTGTACCAGAAAATAATTTTCAGACAATGCTTACGGAATTTATGAGCTCAACAACGAGAAGGGACTTTGTTTTAATTACTGATGTCAAGCAAAATCAGTTTTATGAGATTTTAAAGGAAAAGACAGGCTTTGACCAAGATCCCCGGATTAAGTTTGTAGGTACGGTTTACGATCAAAATCTGCTGAAATTTATTCGAGAGCATGCTTACGGCTATATACACGGTCATGAAGTCGGAGGAACAAATCCTTCTTTATTGGAAGCCTTGGCGAGCACTAAGATGAATTTATTATTTGGAGTAGGGTTTAACCGAGAGGTAGGAGGTCAGGGAGCGCTGTATTGGGAAAAGAAAGCTGGCAGTCTCTCTAAATTAATCGGTGATTGCGACAGTATGTCTGAGGATGACCGACAGGAATTTGAACGGAAAGCGAAAGAACGCATTACCAGCTACTATAATTGGGATCATATTGCCCGGATTTATGAGAAGTGTTTTAAAGGAGAGCTCCTATGATTCAAGCTGACAATCCAATATTGGTTTCAGTAGTGGTTCCTGTGTATAAAATCAAAGAGGAATACCTTAGAGCGTGCGTCGGAAGCCTTCTGGAGCAGTCGCTCAAAGAAATTGAAATTATTTTAGTAGACGACGGTTCTCCGGACCGGTGCGGGGAAATCTGCGATAAATTGGCGGAAACAGATTGCCGGATTCGGGTGATTCATCAGCGGAACAAGGGTGTTTCTGCGGCGCGCAACCGGGGCATGGAGCAGGCGCGCGGGAAATATCTTTCCTTTGTAGACGCTGATGACTGGATTGATCCCGATACTTTAGCGGAAGCTTATCGGAATGGAAATGAGCGGCAGGCAGATATTGTATTCTGGTGTTATCAAAAGGAGTATGCAAACAGATCGGTGCCGGCTGTTCCATACCCGCAGAATGGCTTAATTTACCATGCCGGCGAGGGAATAGAAGAATTTGACCCTTTTTTTATGGGTTTGCTCGGCTCCAGCTGCTGTAAGCTTTACGCCGCGGATGTCATAAAGGGCTGCAGATATGATGAAAGACTAAAAAATGGGGAAGATGTGGAATTTAATTTCCGGGTTTACCGGGGCTTAAAAAAAGCGGTTTATCTGAACCGCCCTTTTTATCATTATCGGCAGCTGGGTAATTCTGCTGTGAGAAATTATAATCCTAAAATGATGGAGCAGTATGGCTTGACTCTGGCGGCGATAGAAAGCGATTTAAACGAAAATAGAGAAGAAAGATTTATTGCCGCGTTTCATACTTTTACTGGATTATGTTACCTGCTTCTGGCTTCACAGCTGGTTTTTGTCAAAGAAAACCCGGCCCCTTTCCGGGATAAGCGCAGGCAGATGAGGGAAATTACCGACACGGAACCATATCGGTCTGTTATTGCCGGAAATCAAGGAATTCATCTTTCCATAGAAAAACGCGTTGCTTTGTTTTTGGCCAGGCGTCATAGCTTTTTCGGCCTTTATTGTTTAGTTCAGATCAAAAAAATATTGGATAAGTCGGAGAAATAAAAGGAGGATGTTAACTGGTTTGCTAATATCGATTATAACTCCATTTTACTGCGGGAATTCCTATATGGCAGGCTTCTATCAAATGGTTGAAAAAGCAGCGAAGGAATTTCTTGCTCAGGGACAGGAACGGTCCGTCGAGGTAATTATTGTAAATGACAGTCCATGGGAAAGGGTAGAGCTCCCCGAAAATGAATCACACAGTTTTCGTTTGATTGTGATTGATAACAAAAAAAACAGCGGGATTCACCAATCCCGCGTAAATGGGCTGGAAAAGGCCGCCGGAGAATATGTTCTGTTTTTAGACCAGGACGATGAGATCAGCGGGGATTGTCTGTGTACGCAGATCAAAGCCGCGCGAGGCGCGGATTTAGTACTGGGCAACGGGATATTTGAGCTGCCGGATCATCAAAAGGCGGCGATTTATGGAAATCATTTCTCACTAAAATTTGCTTCCAGAGCGAAGCCCAACGTGATGATCCGAGATTTTATTGTATCGCCTGGACAATGCCTGATAAAGAAGAATAGTATTCCTATGGAATGGCGCCGGTGTGTGATGAAAAAAAACGGAGCGGATGACTATCTGCTGTGGCTTCTTATGTTCAATAATAAGATGTCTGTGTCTGTAAACGACGCTTTTGTTTATACGCACAAATACACCGGGGGTAATATTTCTGCGGACCTGGAGGTTATGTTTCAGTCCTCTTTGGAATTGCTGGAGCTATTGAAACGAAATCCTAACTATCAGTATCAAACTTATCGGAAGCTAGAAAGAACTATACACTATAAGCACGATATTCATCTCAGCCGGAAACGTTATTTTACCGAATCCCTTAAAAACTTGGATATCTTTTTGTATAACGTTTATTACCGTCTTGTCTGGCGCGGATGCCTGCTAGGGAAAGGAAGATATACGTGATAGAGAAAACCGCAGCTAGGTCTAAGCCTCGCCGCATTACAGATTATTGCGCGGCGCTTGTATTCTATTTTCAGCATATCCTTAAGTTCCTGTTTTCGGGCAAAATGATTGCCACGGTCATTGGAAATTTAGATCCCTGGTATTTATTGGGGCCCTGGTATTTGTGGAAAAATCGGAAGGAGTCAAAAAAATTAAAAGCCTCGCTCATTGTGATCAGCATCTTTTTCTTATATGGGATTCTTCAATTAATTGTATTTCCCAATATGAGTATTTTAAAGCTGGCGGTTACACTTTTAAAGCTCGCCGTATGCATACTATGTATGCTGTACGTTATGGAAAATGCGGAAAAGATCAATTTTCTGCGAATAGCCAAGATTATTTCCGTTTTTTATGGAATTACGCTTCCATTCGCGTTATTTTTTAATCAGAGTCCTCTGTTTTGGATTACCAACGATTATGTCAATAAATACACCACGACACGGCTTCGGCTGTTTTATTATGAACCAAGTGAATTAGGCTTCCGCCTAATTATCGTGATGGTAGTGTTGATTGGATTTTTCTTGGCCAGTAAGTGCAAAAAGGAAAAAGTCCTTTTAGCCGTTCTGATACTTGTCGATGCTTTTACCCTCTATTTGGCTAGATCCATGGGCGCTATCGGAATAGGCGCGCTGGCGATTGGCGTTATGTTCCTTTATGACTGGATCGCGCATAACTCTCGGAAAAAAACGGTCATTTACAGCTGCATATGCGCCGCTCTGCTTTTGTTCTGTGTTATGATGGCAGTCACTCAAAGCGATTTGTATATGCGCTTGATGGACACGCTCCAGGGGAAGGATTCCTCAAACAGCTACCGTATCGGCTTATCGTTCCGCATTTTAGGTGACAGCTTTTGGAATTATTGGGGGCTTGGCTGCGGTTTTGGAAACGTGAATACTCCCGCATTTTTAAACCAGTACACAGACTGGGGATTAAAAACGGTTATTACAAATTCTTATGTATATTACATGACGGAGACGGGAATTTTCGGAGTCTTGACTTTAGGCGGCTTTATCTCAATCCTTTTCTATCGGTGCGTAAAGGGAAAATCAGCTGTAAAATGGGGCCTTTTTGTTTTTATTGTTGTGTTTCAGTTTATGGGAGGATATCTTACTAATGGTCTTAATTGGGTCGCCTATGGAATTATATTGAGTAATTTTAATGAACGGAATGTTTTTAAGGAGTTGTCAATCAAGCTTAAGTATTGAAAGAGACTCAAGAAAGGCATATTGATTTCAAATAGATGCCTGTGTTATGATAAAATAAATAACCGTCTCCAAATTTTGGCGACGGTTATAAGCTTTAAAGCGTTAAATATTCTATTGGCTAATTTCTTCCAACAAGATATTTTCTGTTGCTGGAATAGATACAGTATTCCCATAATATTTAATAAATCGTTTAAAATCTTTATTTAAAGACGGCGAAATGTTTTTAGAGTTTATCATGTGTATGCAAGAATAAGTTGGAATATCCCAGAAAATTTTTGCGGTGACTAAAGTAGTGCTACAAAAGCCGATTACTGCTTTTGGTTTTGTTTTCAAGGTGGATAAAATTTCTTCTTGCGCAATCCCCTTTCGTTTTTCAATAGTACACCCCAGATCTTTATAGCGATCTAAATTTTTTTCTCTTGGATGAGGCTTAATAATTACTTTTTCTCCACAATTTTGCAGTGATTGAATGATTTTTTTGAGGGAGTAAATATCGGCGTTGTTTTGAAGTTGTCCAGTTTCTTCAAATGGTTGTGTATTAATAATTATAGCGTTTTCATATATAGAAAAATTTTGCTTATCATCAGCGAGATTTCTTGTTTCTAATATGGAACGATATTTTTCGGCTAATTTATTCTGTACAAAAAAGTTACCGTGTTTTTTTACAAAAAGAGTTTGGTCAATTAAACATCCTTTTTTGACTAATTGAGAATAACTTATTTTATCTAAGGTTATTTCTTGAAGAAATGTAATAAATGATTTTAAGGGATTAATACCATCGTGAATCCGACTGATAAACCAACTGAACCGACTTCTGCCGCCCAAGCCTTCATCTACAACGACTGCAATTATATTTTCGTCGGGCCTTAATTTCATTGCATCAGAGATGGTCTTATAGTCAGGATTTAAAGGAGAAATAACATAGCAAGAAGGTTTATCCGCAGAGAAATTTGGAGATTTAATAATATGGAAAAAATGATATATATGATCAAATAATTTTTTAAGGGGGGAAGCGGCTGGTATATTATAAATTTCTGTTTTAAAATTGCCGTAACTTGAAAGGTTCACCGAAGTGGGTGATAATGCCAAACCGGTTTTCGGATGCTTACAGATAAATAAATGACCATTTAATTGTTTTTCCAAAGAATTTAATTTTTCTAAGGCAACTTCTATTCCTACGGAATGCCAGGGTGTGATACAAAAAGCCACTACATTTTCACGCTCAATAGGTAATATTTTATCACAGCTTAATGCTTGAATGGCCTGGTTATTATAGTTCATATCTTTAAGAATCCTTTCTAAATCAATTTTATTAGTTATTCATTATAACTTTTTTTATAAGAATTTTCAAGAACAAAGAATCACTATTAGGGTTGATAATTAAATCGTTTTAAATTTTAATTGGCTAGGATGTTACTTTATGTTTAATTTTTCAGAAAAGTATAAAAAGATACCGGCTCCGGTTAAGGCGGGCTTGTGGTTCTTCATATGCACCGTGCTGCAAAAGGGAATTGTTTTTTTGACGGTTCCTATTTTTACCCGTCTTTTAACTACAGAGCAGTACGGACTTTTGACGGTATATCAGTCTTGGATGGCTATTATTTCTGTGTTTACCACGCTAAATCTATCTGCTGGTGTTTTTAACAACGGCATGATAAAATACCCCGGTCAAAAGAATCAGTTTCTTTCATCGCTTTTAGGGCTGTCCACCACTGTTACGGCGGTTTTCTTCATAGTCTATTTAATGTTCCGCCAACCGATCAACACTCTGATTGAGCTGCCCACAGTATTAGTGCTGGCAATGTTTTTGGAATTGTTTATGAGCCCGGCTTTAGCCCTATGGTCCGCGAAACAAAGGTTTTCCTACAAATATAGGGCTATGACGGCGATTACAGTAACTATTTCTTTGGCAAATGTTGGAGTCGGGCTTTTGGCTGTGTCTTTGGCGGAGGAAAAGGGTGTTGCACGGGTCCTGTCCGCTGCGATTGTGAATATTTGCGCCGGACTGGTGCTCTACGTATTTAATATGATAAAAGGGAAAACTTTTTTTCATAAAAAGTACTGGAAGTTTGCCCTCGCGTTTAACCTGCCGTTAATCCCCCACTATTTATCGGTTACGATTCTAAATAATTCTGACCGCGTGATGATCAATAAATTTTGCGGTACAGGAAGCGCCGCGATTTATGGCGTGGCCTATTCTATCGGTTTGATGTTGAATATTGTTATGACAGCCATTAATTCTTCCTATACTCCTTGGTTTTACCAGTCCATGGCCAAAAAGGAGTATCAAAAAATTTCAAAGCTGGTAACTGCCTTAGTGGCTTTATTAGGCGGCGTCAGTCTTTTGCTTGTAACCTTCGCCCCGGAAATTATCCGGATTATGGCGCCGGCTTCCTATTATGAGGCTGTTTGGCTCGTACCGCCCATTACCTTAAGCATGTTCATTTGTTTGCTGTATAATGTATTTGCCGGATTAGAATTTTACTTTGAAAAAAATATTTTTATTATGATAGCTTCGTGCATGGGGGCGCTTTTAAATATTGCCCTAAATTCATTTGTTATTCCATTGTGGGGGTATATTGCTACAGGATATACTACCTTGCTTTGTTTTATTGTATGGGCATTTGCCCATTATATCTTCAGCACTTCTATCTGTAAAAAGGAACTGGGATTAAAAAAGAGTATTTTTAATATAAAAGCGATCTGTTTTATTGTGCTGGGTGTCTTTACGGCGACTGCTTTTATCATGCTCTTTTATAATTTGGCCATTGTTAGATATCTTATTGTGGCGGTCTTGTGCTTTGTGTTTATCATAAAAAGGAAAGCGCTCATTCATCTGATCAAACAGATGAAAAATGTTCAGAACAAAGGGAAAGGCGGCGAATAAAAACATCTGGAAACACTATTAAGGATATCTCTAATCTTGTAGAATTTAGGTTGGCCCTAGGTTAGTAAGGCAATCAAATAGAATTATTTCCGTGAAGAAAGGATGCTGGCGAAAGCTTTAAAATAGATGCGTTTTTTTGAAAACGGTGTAAAGCATGAGGACATAAAAGCAAGCATAAAACGATTGTAGAAAGGTTGCGATTATATGAAAAAGAAAGACAGGTATACGGGGCATCGCTACGCGAAGCCCAATAGATCATCCGAAAATGATATTTATTCTAATTCTGATAGATACGCCCGGACCACTGGGAACAAAAAATATAAAAAGAGAAAGAAAAAATGGTCTGCAAAGAAAAAAATCATTGTGACCTTATGTATTATCCTGGGGATTATTTTGATGATAGCCGGTATTGTATTCGCCTATATCAAAGCAACCTTATCCCAGCTTGGACGAGTCCCTCTTCCGGAAGCCCCTGAGACGCTTGGTATTTCATCCGAGGTTGCAGAAAAATATAAGGATTTAGATGTTACGAATATTGCTTTGTTTGGCGTCGATTCCAGAGAGGACAACGATATCGGACGTTCTGACGCATTGATGATTCTTTCGATCGACCGCGTTCACAATAAAATAAAATTAACCTCTATTGCAAGGGATACGTACGTTACGGTTGATGGCTATGGTCAGACAAAGATTAATCATGCCTATGCCTATGAGGGCCCTGAACTGGCCATTAAAACAATTAATGAAAACTTTGACATGAATATTCAGGGCTTTGTAACAGTAAACTTTTCCCAGCTGGCGGAGATTATTGATTATTTGGGTGGTATTAATATTGCGGTAACAGAAGAGGAACGCGAGGTTGCCAATAGATTAATACAGGAATTGGGCGTTCAGTGCGAACCGATTACGGAAAGCGGAGAATCAGTCCATTTAACCGGTGACCAGGCTGTCATTTTTGCCAGAAACCGCGATACAGGCGGCGACTCAGAGAGAACGGGCCGTCAGCGCAAGGTGCTGTCCGCTATGTTTGATCAAGCAAAGGCGATTGATGTGATGCAGTATCCAGGCTTGATTAATATGGTTTTGTCCCAAAGCGTGACTTCATTATCGGATAATGATATGCTGGGGATCGGTACTTGGGCGGTTACTTCCGGCGCTACCATGGAACAGATGAGTTTGCCTAATGAGAATTGTAATTCTTCCGGTGAAATAATCGACGGTGTTTGGTACTATGTGTATGATTTGGATTTGGCGACAGATCTGCTTCACGACTTTATTTACGAGGAGAATTCTGCGGATTAAAGAAGCAGAATTTGTCAGATGAGGCGGTTAAAATCCAAATCCCAATATTGAGAAGCCTTTCAGCTTTTCAATATTCTGCATGGCAAGCTTATGCTATTACTAAAGACAATTGAAACTTGTTTTAATACAAAGGAGAGTTTAAAATGAAAGTGTTAGGTGTGGTTCCTGCCCGTTATCAATCCAGCAGACTTCCTGGGAAACCGATCGTCGATATTTGTGGAAAGCCAATGATCTGGTGGGTTTACCAGCAGGCAAAAAAAGTAAAAGAGTTCGATCAGGTTATTGTAGCTACAGATGATGTAAGAATTGTGGATGTATGCAAAAAGTATGATATGGATGTAATTATGACATCTAAAGATGGGGCTTGTTTGATCGACAGATTATATGAGTTGTCCAACAAGATAGAGGCTGATTACTATATCAGTATCAATGGAGATGAGCCTTTGATTGAAAATGAAATCATCCCTAATGTAATTCCTAAAGAAGCAAATAATCAAGAGCCGGTGGTTCAAGGGTTAATGCGGGAATTTCGGGATCCGGTAGAAGTCATTGATCCTGGCAATATGAAGATCGTAACTAACAATGAGGGATATGCTCTTTATATTTCCCGGAGCCCAATCCCTTATCCTCACAAAACCGCTGAGTATACCTATAAAAAATATGTTGGTGTAGAATGTTATAATAAAGCCGCTTTGGATTTTTATGCGAATAAAAAAGCCGGATATCTTGAGAAAATCGAAGATTTAGGAACGCTTCGATTTTTAGAAAATGGAATTAAAGTTCACTATTCTTTAGTAGAAAGCGATTCCTTATCGGTAGACACTTCAAGAGACTTAGAAAAAGTGAGAGATAAAATGAAGCAACGGCTAGGAGGCTAAAGATGGGTATTAAGTTGTTGGACTGTACGCTGCGCGACGGTGGATATATTAATGATTGGAAATTTGGCTATCGTACAGCCAAAAGCATCATTCAAAAGCTGGTGGATTCCAACGCGGACTACGTGGAAGTCGGTTTTTTGCGAAACTGCAGCTATGATAAAAACGCAACGCTGTTCAATAATATTGCGGAACTGAAAAAAATACTTCCCAGAGAGCAGAAAAATACAAAATTCACGGTGATGGCCCTTCATAATAAATATGACATTACAAAGCTGGAGCCAAATGACGGCACAGTGGAAGCGGTGCGTGTAACCTTTCATGATTACGACATTGACGAGGGCTTGGAGTTCGTCAAAAAAGTGATGGAAAAGGGTTATAAATGTTTTTGCAACCCCATCAATATTATGGGGTATTCCGACCAGGAAATTTTAAATCTGATCCAAAAAATTAACCAAATTAAGCCCTATGCGTTTTCCATTGTGGATACTTTTGGGTCCATGATTAAAAGTGATTTGCTTCGTATTTATTCTTTATTGGAGCATAATTTGGACAAGTCGATTGTAATTGGACTCCATTTGCATGAAAATCTTTCCTTGTCCTATTCCTTAGCGCAGGAATTTATCGGGATGCGTAATGTGAACAGAGACTGCGTTATCGACGGCTCGCTGATGGGAATGGGAAGGGTTCCGGGCAATTTGTGCTTAGAATTGATTATGGATTATATGAATAAGTATGATTCGGTTAAGTATAATGTGGATTCTGTTCTCGATGCTATCGACGACCACATTTTGGCTATCCGGAAGGAAAGCCCCTGGGGCTATACTACAGAATATTCTTTGTCGGCTAAATACAATCTGCACCGGAATTACGCGGAATATTTAATTGGAAAAGGTCAGCTTAAGGCAAAGGATATCAATCATATCCTTTCCAATATCAGCAAAGACAAGAAAACTGCTTTTGATGAGGCTTATATCGAAAGGCTTTATTTAGAATATCAGGATAAAATGATCGATGATGAAAAGAGCCTGAACCAAATCGAAAAGACGGTATCAGGCAGAAAAATTCTTCTGCTGGCACCAGGTTCTTCACTGAAAGCATATCCGGATAAAATTAGAAGCTTTATTGAGAAAGAGCAGCCCCTGGTTATCTCTGTGAATTTCGAAAGCAGCGATTTCAAGCCTGACTATGTTTTCTTCAGCAATCGGAAAAGATACGATGATTACCAAAAAGAACCGCATAATGTTCCGGTTTTAGCAACCTCAAACGTAATAACCTCCGGCCAGCGGGAGGAGCTGATTTTTAATTATCACGACCTGGCGTTCAGTGAACATGGAATTTTTGACAATTCTATGATAATGCTGCTCCGGTTAATGAGCCGAATTCATGTGGATCTAGTATCGGTGGCAGGCTTTGACGGCTTTGAACGGAAAAAGAACAATTACGTGGATACCTATTATAAGACTACGGAAAAGGGACTCCTCGCGAATGAGAAGATTGCGTCTGCGGTTTCGGAATTGAAGAAGGAAATCAAAATAGAATTTTTGACGCCTTCTCTTTTTCAATAAGGAGGCGGCTCATGGGCTTTGAGAATATTAGATTACTGGTTCTAGATGTGGACGGAACTATGACTGACGGCGGCGTTTATATTGATAACAACCGAGTGGAATCCAAACGCTTTAGCATTAAGGATGGAGCGGGGATTCTAATGGCCAAAGCCGCTGGAATTGATGTCATGATTTTAACAGGCAGAGAAAGCAATTGTGTAGCCCAAAGGGCGTCTGAGCTGGGCATTCAGCTGATTTTTCAAAATGTAAAGGCTAAGTCGTCTTTTTTGCAAGGTTATCTGGAGGATAACGGCTTAACTAAGGAAAATGTAGCTTATATGGGGGACGATTTAAACGATTTGTTTGCAATGCGGCATGCCGGCTTATGCGCTTGCCCCAGCGATGCAGCGCAGGAAATTAAAAATCAGTGCGGCTATATCGTTGAACAAAAAGGCGGCGACGGCGCCGTCAGGGCTTTTATAGAAATTATATTAAAGGCGAGAGGACAATGGGAACAGTCAATACAAAGAGTATTTTCTGAAAGTTAGCAAAGGAGCTCCTTGCGTTGATTGCCTGTCGGCGGCATAGTAAGCGGGTCGTCCAGAGCAGAAGCTTTTTTCGCAGTTTTGAATTTGAAGGAGAAATTAGCATGGGATTTCACAAACCCCCGAAGAAATATGGAGCGGCCCTTGGAAGAGCAAAATTCAAACTAAACGCCGGATGGCTGGTGCTTTTGGCAGTATGCATTATTATCATCTCCGGCTTGACGATTTGGAACGCTTTGCATCTGCAATCAGCTATTAATAGAAGAACTGAGGCCTATGTATCGGATGTGTCCGATCAGTTGTGTACAGATATCGACTACCGGCTTTCCAAGGTAACCAAGGATTTGGAGATGCTGGGAGACAGCGTGGGACAACCGGGCTTAAGCGACAATGAAGAATTACTAAAATCCTTTTTAAGCAGAAAAGCGGGGATCCTTGGCTTTACATCCCTGATCGTACTAAATTCACAGGGAGATGTGTATGAAACAAATCCTACTGGGGCTGATCTGCTTGCATTACCGGGCGTGCAGGATTCCCTTGCGGGAAAGAATGGAGTCTCCTTTTTAAATGAACAAAGCATCCTTTATTCGATTCCGCTTTCCACTGAAAACTACGAGGAATACAGCGTGCTGGCCGGCGTCCGGGATAAGGGAAATATGCAGGAGCTGATTCAGGCAAAAAGCTTCGGAGGAAGCGACCTGAGCTGCTTGATCGATTTAGAAGGGGATATGATTATATCGCCGACAAATTCGGAACCGTTCCTGCGCTTGGATGATATTTTTATGAAAAAATCTGATGATCGGGTCATCAGCCATATATATCAAATGCAGCAGGATATGCAGGCCCATAAAGGCGGAGTATTTACTTTTACCGCTGCAGACGGGACAGAATTAGTTTTGTCCTACAGGCCCTTGATGAGCTTCGATTGGGTATTGTTGACACTGGTGCCCGCGAATCTGATTTCGTATGATACTGATAAATATATTCTTCAAACCTACATGATTATTTCGGGCACGGTTGTATTTTTCGCACTGATATTGGCTTTTTTATTCCGAATCTACCGTAATCATTATAAAGAACTGGAATATTCAGCGTTTATTGATCATTTGACCGGCGGGATGAATAACGCGGCTTTTCAACTGAAGTGTCAGGAGGTGTTTGCCCAGTCTCCGCCGGGTACCTATGCTGTGGCACTGCTCAATATCAAAAATTTTAACTTAATTAACGAAAGCTTTGGCAGCGACGAGGGAAACCGGACGCTGGAGTTTATTATGAGAGCCCTGGAAAGCTTTTCCGGGCCGGGAGAATTTGCGGCCCGCGCCGAGGCGGATAATTACTTCTTCTGCATGAAGGAGAATGATCCGGATACGATTCGCGGGAGGCTTCGCACCATAGCCGAAACGATCAACGACCGGATTAAAATATTCGACAGCGAGCATGAAACCCCGTTTAAGCTTATCCTTCGCCAAGGCGTCTATGTGGTGGACGATCCCAGCCTGGAGATCACGATCATCCAGGACAGAGCGAGAACTGCCTGCTGGAATCGTGCGGCTCAAGAGGATAATCCGTGCGTTTTCTACAACACGGAGTTTACAGAAAGCATGAAGCGGGAACAAGAGCTCAATGATCTATTCGAGGATTCCTTGCGTAAAGGGGAGTTCCAGGTTTATTTCCAACCCAAGGTGTGGGGGAAAAATGGGGAGATCGGCGGAGCGGAGGCGCTGGTGCGCTGGCTTCATCCACAGCGCGGGATGATTTCTCCAGGGGATTTTATCCCAGTGTTAGAAAAAAGCGGAAGAATCTGCCAATTGGATTTCTATGTATTTGAGCAGACTTGTAAATTTTTGCACGGAAGGCTGGAGTCAGGGAAAAGGGCTTTTCCGGTGTCGGTGAATCTTTCCAGACGCCACTTCAAAGATCCAGATGCGTTAGCTAAGCTGCAAAAAATCGCGGAAGATAATGGCGTCCCGACTGATTTGTTAGAGCTGGAGCTTACAGAATCTATCTTTTTCAATGACCGCGGCATTGAATATGTGAAGAAACAAATTCAGGAAATGCACCGCATTGGGTTCCGGTGCTCGCTGGATGACTTTGGAGCAGGATATTCTTCGCTGGGGCTGTTGATGGAATTCGATGTGGATGTGGTCAAGCTGGACCGCCGTTTTTTCCTGGATGTGGGGAGGAAAAAAGCGCGTGACGTGGTGACTGCAATCACAGAGCTGGCCCAGAAAATCGGCGCAAAAACAGTAGCGGAGGGAATCGAAACCCAGGAGCAGCTGGATTTTGTAAAAGAGGCCCGCTGCGATATGATTCAGGGATATATTTACGCAAGGCCGATGCCGGTCTCGGAATTTGAACGCTGGATTGACCAGCGCCAGAGCCCAGGGAATACTAACTGAAAAACTTTCAGGAAGAAGGCTGTTATGGCTTAAAAGCTCTCAATCTTATGATCGGCCTTTGCCGAACAGCTGCTTTGCAGGTCTAATGTTTTTATTTATTGGGGGCAGCCCTCTTTTTGAAGAGCGGGCTGCCCCTTCGCATGCTTGGATCACTGCCGGTAAGCAGAAGAATCCGTTGCGGGCCTGCATTTTTTGAGCTTAAACTGAAAATTTCTTTAGAAGATGAAATTTGCTAAGGCTGTACGGATCCAGACTCCATCTGAAATTAATGATATTGAGGCTTTATTCAAACGTAGAGACGCCTCTCGGTTTTGAAAACTGCCGCCTTGACTTTTAGATTGGGATAGAGTATCATAATGTCGTCTGAAAAGGCAGATTGGTATGATTTAGAAATAAAAAATCGACGCGCTTGCGGCTCAATAGTTGTAAGCGCGTTTCTTGTATTGTAAGGCTGGAGCGGAAATAATGGATAAAAAGCGTAACATGGGCACCTATCTCCTGGCATCTGTCATGCCGGGTGTACTGCTGCTGTCCGTTTATATTGCTTTAGGAGTATACCCATTTGGCCAAAGGTCTCTGCTGATCACGGATATGAGTCAGCTGTATGTGGATTTTTATTCCTATTTGATCGATGTGTTTCATGGCCAGAAAGCCCTGTTCTTTTCCTGGGAGGGCGGTTTAGGAATGAATATGACGGGAGTGGTATCCTTTTACTTAGCCAGCCCGTTTTCGTTCCTCATTGCTTTTTTTGACAAGCAGTCCGTCACGGAAGGGATTCTCCTCATTACAATACTGAAGACTGCCGCCTGCGGGCTGACATTTTCTATTTACACTCGAAAAGCGCTTCATCTTTGCGCGGCGCCGAACCTGTGCTTTTCCATAGCATACAGCCTAATGTCCTATGTGATTGTTTACGCCCTCAATATTATGTGGCTGGACGGCGTGATTTTTCTTCCTCTCGTACTTTTAGGGCTTCACCGGTTGCAGGATAAAGGCTCAATGCTGTTGCTTACCATTGCTTATACGCTGCTTTTTATCGCTCAATTTTACATCGCTTATATGGTTGGGATTTTTTCTTTGCTGTATTTTGCCGGCCTCTGTGTGGTTGAAAAGAGGTTTTCCCTGAGAACCATAGGAAAATTTTTTGTCAGCGTAGTGTTGGCTGCGGGCCTCAGCGCCTTTTTATGGCTGCCCACCTACGAACAGCTTGCTTATGTATACCTTCCGGAACCCCAGAGCTTTTCTACCGGAGATGTGACTTTTTCAAAAATTTTCAGCAAGACTTTGTTTGGCAGTTATGATTCCCTTACTTACGGCCTGCCGAACCTTTACTGCGGGATGCTGACCATGCTGTTTGTGCCTTTGTATTTTTTTAATCGGAGAATTTCTCTGAGAGAAAAAATTGTCAGCGCGGTGATTTCTTTGCTTCTATGCGTCAGCATGATGGTCTGGAGACTGAATCTGCTGTGGCATGGAGGGGACGAGCCCACCTGGTTTCCCTACCGCTTTAGCTTCTTATTGACCTTTTGCGGCCTGTTTATGGCGATACGGGCCTTTCGCTATCACAAAGAGTATCTTCCTAGGGCCTATGGCCTGTCGGTCTTGTTTTCAGCCCTTCTAATGGGAGGACTTTGGTGCTTCCATTACGAATGGGTGACCTTTGAGAATCTTTTAGCGTCTATCCTGCTTTTGCTGCTTTACGGCTTTTTTATGATGGTTTCCTGCTTCCGGCCCCAATTAAAGAATGTTTTAGCCGTATTCGCTCTTTTGTCAGTCTGCTTTGAGATGGGAATGAACGGGGGAAATTTAGTCGATTCCTTGGACAGCCAGTTCGGCTATGAGGACAGGAGCACCTACACGGAGAATTATAACCGCAAAGAAGCGCTGGTCCAGCAGGCCTGCCGGTTGGACAGCGGATGGTACCGCTTAGAGGATAAAACGAGGCGGAACGCCAATGACGCCTTTTCCCTAGGATACCACGGCTTAGCGCATTACAGCTCGTTCACCAACCGGAATATGAGCAGCTTTTTAAGCAGGCTGGGGGTATCCGCACGGGTGCAGGGCCGCTTTTTGAGGTACAGCGGTTCCAGCAATGTGATAGATTCCCTCTTAGGAATCCGCTATGTGATCGGCCGCCGCGCCCCGCATCAGGATTATGTCCCGGCAGCAGAAATTGACGGCTTCAGGCTGTATGAAAATCCAGACGCCTTACCGGCGGCGTTTTTATCGTCAACCGATCTGGGAGGCTTTCATATTGCCCAGGATGAAAACGTGTTTGAGGCGCAGAACCACTTGATGAGCGCCTTGCTCGGGGAGGAAAAGGAATATTTTACAGCGGTTGACGGAGTGGAAATGACGCCATCCCGTTACGCGTATCCAGGTCAATGGTTCAGCGACGGCTGGTGTACGGTAACGAAAATGGAGGGCGAGGAGGCCTATCTGGAATTCTCTCTGGTTAACGACAAGGATCAGGAAATCTATTTTTATATGACTTCTTCTGGTTTCGCTGATAATAATTATCTGTTTTTAGATGGAAGGATTCTTGAAGATGAGAAGCACCCCTTGACCGGAGCGGTAGACCTGGGATGGTTTGAAGAGGGAGAAACCATAAAGATACAGATGTATTTAAACGGGGATTTGACCTATCTTCAGATGCCGTTGTTTTACGGATTTGACGCGGAAGCCTTTCATCAGGATTGTGACGCGCTGAAGGCAAGGGGAATGACGGAGATCACCCAGGATTTGACTGGGCTCTCCGGTACGGTGGAGGTGGAAGAAGGCGAAGCAGTGTTGTTTACTTCGTTACCGGCTGATCCTGGCTGGACTGTATGGGTTGATGGAGAACAAACGCCGTGGAATACGGTATCTGACGCCTTTTTGACAGTGAGGCTTTCCAAGGGAAGCCACCGAGTATCCTTTACCTTCTGTCCCGCTGGCCTGCGGGAGGGATTACTGATTACCGCTGCCAGCGGCGCTGTTGGAATCCTGGGGGTTTTTTGGTTTCGTTTTTTACGAAGCCGCGTAAAAAGCAATGGGCGGAGGTAATGCCGTCTTGGCGTCAGGAAATCATAGAATTACAATATATCATAACGGAGGCTGTTTTCATGAATGTATTAGTAGTGGGCTGCGGTAAGGTGGGCTCACGGCTGGCCAGACTGCTGGCTCAGCGCGGTCATAATGTATCGGTGATTGACAGAGAAGAAGATATGTTCTCTCAGCTTGGTGAGGATTTTGACGGGGTGACTGTTACTGGAATGCCGATGGATATGGATGTACTGCGGAACGCCGGGGTAGAATGGTGCGACGCAGTAGCGGTGGTTACGCCGGATGATAATTTGAATATCACCATTTCGCAGATTGTTAAGACTTTCTTTCAGGTAGAAAACGTAGTGACAAGAATCAGCGATCCAGCCCGGGAAATGGCGTTCCATCAGTTCGGGCTATCCTCTGTTTGTTCTACCAATTTGGTAGTCAGCTCGCTTTATACGACTTTAACACAGCCTATCGAAGAAAAGCAGATTACCTTTTTAAACGCTACCCTTGCGGTTGATGCCCGGCCGGTAGAGGAAATGTATATCGGCAGGCATCTGGACTCTGTTCCGCAGTTGGCCGGCGAGGCGGTGATGGGGGTTCTCCATCCTGGCGGCAAGGTGACCATTAATGACGGGAAGAGCCGGATTGAGCTGCATACCGGGGATCAAATTTTGATCACGCATTTGGTGGACTGAAAGGGAGGCGGACTGGGATGAATATTGTAATTATCGGTGGGGGAAAGCTGGGCTATTCCCTGGCGATCAATATGCTGGACCGGGATTTTCGGGTAAATGTAATTGAAAAAAATAAGGTGCGCGCTATGAATTTGGCGAACGAGCTGGATGCGGAGGTTATCTGCGGAGATGGTACCGAACTGGAGGTGCTGATGAAAGCCGGCGTACAGGAGGCCGATTGCTTTATCGCGGTGACTGGCCAGGACCAGGACAATCTGGTGGCGTGCCAGCTGGCAAAAAAGCGATTCCGTGTGCCAAAAGTGATTACCAGGGCCAATGACCATAGAAACCTTCTGGCATTGAGAAACCTGGGAGCGGATATAGCCGTCAGCAGTACGGAAATTATCACCCGGGCAATTGAGCAGGAGGTAGACAGCGCGGGAATGCATCTGCTGGCCAGCTTGAATCGGGGCAAGGCGGCAATTTGTGCCCTGACCCTTCCGGAAAATTCAAGATTTCACGGTATGAGCCTAAAGGATATTCAATTGCCACAAAATTCCCTGATTGTGTCTGTGGTTCATCAGGATGTCTTAACGATACCTCAAGGCTCCACGGTTCTCAGCTCAGGCGATGAAATCGTAGCAATTTGTGAAAGCGATCAGCAAAAGGAGCTGATGAAGATGTTCCGGTAAAATGGATGTTAATTTAATAAAGCGGGCGGGTGCGCTGCCCGCCAAAATTAGTGGAAGCGGATTGCTTTGACTTTTTGGCCCGCTCTGTGGGCGGAGCCGGCACAGCCTTTCATTTTCCGTACTGCTTAGAAGCTGTGCTCCGGGTAAGCAACGATTGAGCAAAAAACAGCCCGCCGGAAGGTACAATCCTTCCGCGGGCTGTTTTTTTTAAAAGAGATGGAAAAGAGAAGGCCTGATTATGATTCTGCTCATTTGCATCTTGCTGCGGTTATCCTACGATTACTTTTCCCTCAGGGAGTATTTTACCAGGGCCGCCGCTATGCTTCATAGTCAAAGCGAGCACTAGAGAAATAGGGCCGACTCTGCCGATAAACATAGTGAGCATAACGAGAATTTTCGCAACGATGGACAAGTCGGGAGTCAAACCGGTAGTGAGGCCTACCGTACCAAAAGCGGAAACCGCTTCGTAGACAGCGTCAATGGCGGACACCTCCGGAGGGGTCGTAACCATAATAACGCCGGACGTGATTGCGATTACCAAAAAGGCCATAGCTACGATCGTCATAGCACGGTATACCACAGACTTGTCCACACGGCGCTTGTTAATCACCGTTTCATCCCGGCCCCTGGAAATGCTTACTACAGTTGCCACCAAAACCACAAAGGTCGTAGTTTTAATACCGCCGCCGGTAGATGAGGGAGAAGCGCCGATAAACATTAAAATAATCGTAACCAGTTTTGTGGCGTCTCCAAGCTCTCCCTGGGGAATAGTGGCGTAACCGGCGGTTCTGGCGGTTACCGATTGGAAAAAAGAAGCGTTCAGCTTCTCCCAGAAGTTCAGGTCCTTTAAGGTATGGTCATATTCCAGTCCAAGGGTTAAAACGGTTCCCAAAACCAGCAGAGACGCGGTGGAAACCAGCACAATCCGGGTGTGCAATGTGAGGTGCGGACGGCGTTCTTCTTTTCTCACCCGTTTTCTTCCCCAATTATATAGGTCCACTGTAACGATAAAGCCGATACCGCCTAGAATAATCAGACAGCAGATAGTCAGGCAGACCAGAGGATCCCCTACAAACAGCTCCAGGCTGGCATCGGGCTTTAGAAAGCCTAAAATATCAAAGCCCGCGTTGCAGTAAGCGGAAACCGACAGAAAAACGGAAATCCAGATTCCCTTGCCCCCAAACATAGGGACAAAGCGCAGCATTAGAAGAAAAGAACCGAAAGCCTCGCAAACAAAGGTAAAAAACATAATGGTGCGGAGCAAACGGGGAAGATCCAAGGTACTGCCGTTTGTATACTCTTTGGCGATCTGCATATCCCTTAGATCCAGCCTGCGTCGCAGAAACAATGTAAATCCACTGGTGAAGGTTACCAGTCCCAGACCTCCCAGCTGAATCAGGCCTAAAATGACCACCTGCCCAAAGGCGGACCAATGGGTCCAGGTGTCGAATACCACCAATCCGGTGACGCAGGTAGCGGAAGTCGATGTAAAAAAAGAGCTGAGCAGGTCGGTCGCCTGCCGGTCTCTGGCTGAAATAGGCAAGGCCAGCAAAACAGCGCCGATCACAATGATAATGAAAAAGCTGGAAACAATCAGCCGGACTGGAGGAACATCCTTTAACCGGCGGATCAAGGATTTTTTTTCACCTGTTTCCATGAAGCGTAACCGTCCTTTTCTGAGAAGCAGTAAGCGTATTTTATATCAAACGTTTTGGAGATTCCTGAGATTCTAGAAAAATCCTTTTGGAAACCCCTGTTTTTTTCAGTACCGCAATCAACGGCAGACCCAGGCCATAGCAGACTGCCAGTTCGCCTAAGCCTACGCTGAGAGCCATTGCGGCGAAGAGAGGAACTGAAAATCCAGCTGGATCAGTAACAGCGATCACACACCCGACTATGACAGCGTTGGTAAGTACCGGGGGAAAGGGCGCCAGAACAGGAAGCCCCTTTACTGTAAGGTTTCGCAGCAAGCGGGTGAGCACGGCGGCCAGCAGAGTAGCCGAAGTGCCGGAAATCCAATCAATGATCCCCATTGGGCTGCCTAGATTGGATAAAAAACAGCCGATGGCGAGACCCGGAATAGCCGAGGGGGTAAATACGGGCAGAATGGTCAAGGCCTCGGAAAAACGGAACTGAACGCCCGGGTAGGCTAAGTTCAGCGCTGCGGCGGCATAGGTAAGCACCGTATAAATCGCCGCAATCATTGCCGCTTCTACCAAGCGGCGGACTTTTAACGATTGATTCATATGAAGTTTTCCTCCGTAGTGTTTTTTTAGGTCAGGAAGTTGCGACTGACCGCCAAGAGATTGAGTTTATCTTACCCCTTTTAAGAGGAAAAAGCAAGCAATCCAGCTATTTTTGTACAGCTTACATTAAGATTCCGTAAACCCTGGAAAGAAATACTTCAAATTGTAAAAGAGCCTTCAAAAAAGGGGAGGCTGCGGTTTCGCAGAAAAGGCTTTCTTTCAAAGGATTAGAGCTTTTCTTGCGCGGCCGGCCTTGCCTTAAATACGGATAGGGCCTTCTTAGGATCGGGTGGTTATGCTTTGACCTCCCGTTTTCCGCCGCCATTCTTTTACACCGGGAGGAGAAATTGATTGAATTCTGTTGAACGCATGATCGGAAAATTATTATGAGATAAAACAAAAGCCGTTCCGCAAAACGGAACGGCCGGAAGCGTCCAAAGAAGGGATAAACCCTGTCTAGAGGGCAAGCTTATCCTTCGGTCTTGCCCAGCAGATTGAACCGAAACAGCTTGCTTTCGTCGTCGGGATTCTCACAGATAATATAAGCCTCGGCAATTTTGCCGCCTTCGATTAACTGGGTTAAACCGACCAGCTGGCAGAGCTTACTCCTTAAATTCAACTTGTCGCCTTCTCTGGTTACCAGATAGACATTACCCTTACAACTGTCCAAGACGGCCAGAAAATCGGGAACATCTACATTGTGAAGCTCGATAGGTGTTGCCATGCTGATTCCTCCTTTTCCCTTAAGGCAAAGTTTTGGCTTTCTCAAAGCCTGCATCCATTATAGCATAGTCCGGAGAATTGTCAATGAATGCCAGCGCGCAATTTTTGGCTATTTTGCCGTCTTGAATTCTGATAATGCGCTGGGCGGAGCGGGCAATAGAGTCGTCGTGGGTGATAAGAATTACGGTTCTTCCCTCCTGGTTCAGCTGCTTTAAAATCGCTAAAATTTGAGCCCCGGAGGCGCTGTCCAGGTTTCCGGTCGGCTCGTCGGCCAGAATCAAAGGAGGGCTGGCGGCGATCGCCCTAGCGATTGCCACCCGCTGCTGCTGGCCGCCGGACATTTGACTGGGCAGGTGCTTGATACGGTGAGCAAGCCCGACTTTCTGCAGGGCCTCTAGGGCCAGCTTTCGGCGTCTTGGCTTTTCGATCCGCCGGTAAACTAGGGGAAGCTCTACATTTTCAAAGGCCGTTAATCCGGGAATTAGGTTAAATCCTTGAAAAATAAAGCCGATTTCCTCATTGCGGATCAAAGCAAGCTGGTCCTCATTCAGGCTTGCCACGTTTTTTCCGTCGAGGTAATAGGAGCCGCTGGTGGGAATATCCAGACAGCCTAAAATGTTCATCAGAGTGGATTTTCCCGAGCCCGACTGACCGACGATGGCGACGAACTCGCCTTGACGAATCGAGAGAGAGATCTGGTTCAGGGCGTAGACCTGTTCCTCTCCCGAAGGATAAATTTTAGATAGTTCTTTCAATTCCAGCAACGTTTTCAATGAAGTCTTCCTTTCGAGGGTTTCTGAGTTTAATATACCCCGAAATTGCTAATTATTTGTATCATTTGTAGAAAATGCAAGGAATGCTTTGTAAAAACCGCAGTAAGGTTTTTTAGCCTTTAGCCGCTTGCTTTTCGATTTCCGGACATACCGCCGCAGTTCATGATAGGGCTTGGGACCGATGGATGGAATTGTCAAAGCTCCTTTTTTATTGTATACTAAAGACAAACCCTTAAAACATAGACAGGAGAGATCAAAATGGATAAATTCTGGAAACAGTTTAAAAGCGGCACGGATATTAGAGGAGTAGCTTCAGAAGGCGTGGCGGGCCAGAAAATTAATCTGACCGATGAAGTGGTGGAAAAGATTTCCGCTGGGTTTGTTTTGTGGCTTTCGAAAAAAGCGAATAAGCCTGCCGATCAGCTGATTATTTCCGTGGGGCATGACAGCCGGATTTCCGCTTCCCGCATCCAAGCGGCGGTGACCAGAGCGCTGGAGCCTGCCGGCGTAACAGTTTACGACTGCGGCCTAGCATCCACCCCGTCTATGTTTATGACTACCGTTGATCTGAAATGCGACGGGGCGGTGCAGATTACGGCCAGCCACCATCCCTTTAACCGCAACGGCTTAAAGTTTTTTACCCCTGACGGAGGCTTAGAGAGCGATGATATTACCGCTCTGCTGGCCTTGGCTGAGAAAGGGGACAAGCCTGAAAATGTTCCCGGAGGCAGTGTGAAGCCGGTGGCCTACATGAGGGATTACGCCAAGCACCTGAGGGAGATCATCTGTAAGGGGGTAAACGCGGCGGATTATGACCATCCGCTGAAGGGCTTTCATATTGTAGTAGACGCAGGCAACGGAGCAGGCGGCTTTTACGCCAGCGACGTTTTGGAACCATTGGGAGCAGATGTCGCCGGAAGCCAGTTTTTAGATCCCGACGGTATGTTCCCAAACCATATTCCCAACCCGGAGAACGAGGAGGCAATGGCCTCGATCTGCGAGGCGGTGAAGGAACAAAAAGCGGATCTAGGTGTAATTTTCGATACCGATGTGGACCGCGGCGGCGCTGTGGACCATCAAGGAGAAGAAATTAACCGGAACCGGCTGGTGGCGGTGGCCTCCGCAATTGCTCTGGAGGGCAATGAAGGAGGAACCATTGTCACCGATTCGATCACCTCCAGCGGATTGAAGTCTTATATTGAGGAGACGTTGGGCGGAAAGCACCACCGTTTTAAGAGAGGCTACAAAAACGTCATCAACGAGGCGATTCGTCTCAATCAAGAAGGAATCAACTGTCCTCTGGCAATTGAAACCTCCGGGCACGCGGCGCTGAGGGAGAATTATTTCCTGGATGACGGCGCATATCTGGTAACTAAGATCATTATTAAAATGGCTCAGTTGAAAAAGGAAGGGAAGACGTTGGAGTCTCTGCTGGCGCCGCTGCAGGAGCCGAAGGAAAGCGTAGAGGTTCGCATGCCGATTTTAACCGAGGATTTCAGAGCCTGCGGCGAGCAGGTGATCTCTGGACTGGAAGCCTACGCCAAGGTTCACGATGGCTGGCAGATTGCTCCGGATAATCACGAGGGCATCCGGGTATCCTTTGGGAAAGACGAAGGCGACGGATGGTTTCTCCTGCGGCTCAGCGTCCATGACCCCATTATGCCTTTGAATATTGAGAGCGACGCCGTCGGCGGTGTGAAGCTTATCGCCGGCAAGCTGTACGATTACGTAAAGACTGTAGAAAATGTGGATATCTCCGCGCTGGAGAAAATCCTGTGAGAAATTGAAAAAAGCCCGGGCGATGCGAAACAGCCTGGGCTTTTTTATATCCTTGAAAAAACCTCTAATGCCCATTTTTCCATAGTTGCTTTGTATGCGGGGCAGGCTTTCTTTGATAGAACATGATAGAAATCAAAAAAGAGAATGAAGAGCAAAGAAAAAAGCACGAAGCTCGGCTTCGTGCTTTTTCGAGAGGAGAAAAATTTTGAAAAAAGCGAGGGGTTTTATACAAATAAAGGATTAGAAATCAACCTTAGTGCCATAGTAGGTAGCCTTCAGAAGCTGCTCCATCTGGGCGGGAGTGATGCTTCTTGGGTTGGAGCCGGTGCAGGCGTCTCCAACAGCGTTGGCGGCTACCTCAGGCAGCTTCTCTAAGAACTCCGCCTCATTGATGCCGAAGTCCTTCAGAGTCTTGGGAATATTCAGCTTTACATTGTAATCGTCGATCTTGGCGCACAAAGCGGCAACCAGCTCGTCGTCGGTATTGCCGGCAAGGCCGACAGATTTCGCGATCGCGGCATAACGCTTCTTCGCAGTAGCGTCCTTAGCGTTGTACTGGATTACATAGGGCAGATAGATGGCGTTGGCGCAGCCGTGCGGAATATGTCCAGTGCTGTAAGCGGCTCCCGTCTTGTGAGCCATCGAATGAACGATGCCCAGCAGAGCGTTGGAGAAGGCCATACCGGCCAGGCACTGGGCATAGTGCATCTGCTCTCTGGCAGCCATGTTGCCATTATAGGAATCCGGCAGATATTCAAATACCATGCTGATGGCTTTCAAAGCCAGAGGGTCGGTGAAAGGAGAATTTAAGGTGGAAACATAGGCTTCAATCGCATGGGTCAAAGCATCCATACCAGTATGAGCAGTCAGCTTGGGAGGCATGGTCTCGGCCAAATCAGGATCAACGATAGCAACATCAGGAGTGATATTGAAGTCGGCCAGAGGATATTTAATGCCCTTGTGATAATCGGTAATTACGGAGAACGCGGTCACCTCGGTGGCAGTGCCGGAGGTGGAAGGAATCGCCAGGAATTTCGCTTTCTGACGCAGAGTGGGGAATCCAAAAGGAGTGATCAGGTCTTCAAACTTAGTGTCCGGATACTCATAAAAAGCCCACATAGCCTTCGCGGCGTCAATCGGAGAACCGCCGCCGATAGAAACGATCCAGTCAGGCTGGAATTCCTGCATGGCCTTGGCGCCCTTCATAACGGTTTCTACAGACGGATCAGGCTCAACGCCTTCGAACAGCATAGTTTCAATGCCGGCCTCGTGCAGATTGTTGACAACCTTGTCTAAAAAGCCGAAACGCTTCATAGAGCCGCCGCCAACCACGACGATAGCCTTTTTGCCCTTCAGGTTTTTCAATTCGTCGATGGAGCCTTTACCATAATAGATGTCTCTGGGAAGTGTGAATCTTGACATAAAAAAGCCTCCTGTTTTGTAAAGATTGCTAATTGTGTTTGTGAATTTAATAACAATCTTTTTGATGGTTTTATCTTACCACTTTGATAAAAAAGTATCAATATGATAATTGCACAATCATAATATTTTTTTTTGTATATATTATCGAAAAAGAAAAAATCTGAAAGAAGGTGGCTGTTTTTTGATGGCTATGATATAATAATTCTGTTTTCTATAGCTATTGAGAGATTTCTATGAATTATGAGCATGAAAAAGGAGATTTTCCTATGAGATTTATTTCTTGGAATGTAAATGGCTTAAGGGCTTGTTTGACAAAAGGATTCCCTGAATTTTTTCAGCAGATCGACGCTGATATTTTTTGCCTACAGGAAACCAAACTGCAGCAAGGGCAGGTGGAGATGGTTCTTCCGGGATACCGCCAATATTGGAATAGTGCTGTCAAAAAAGGCTACAGCGGTACCGCCGTATTTTCGAAAAAGGAGCCTTTGTCTGTAAGCTATGGATTAGGAATTGAGGAGCATGACCAGGAGGGACGGGTCATCACCCTGGAATTTCCAGCTTTTTATTTGACTACAGTATATACGCCCAATTCTCAGGAAGGATTAAAGAGGCTTTCCTATCGTATGGAGTGGGAGGATGCTTTCCGGGATTATCTTAAGGGCTTGGACTCAAAAAAGCCGGTGGTAGTCTGCGGGGATATGAACGTGGCCCATCAGGAGATTGACCTGAAAAACCCGAAAACCAACCGCAAAAACGCTGGCTTTACCGATGAGGAAAGAGAACGCTTTTCCCAGCTGCTGGCAGCGGGGTTCATTGATTCCTACCGTAGCTTGTATCCGGAAAAAATCGAGTATTCCTGGTGGTCTTACCGCTTCAACGCCAGAAAAAACAATGCGGGATGGCGCATTGACTATTTTCTGGTCAGCGACCGGATCGGCGGGCAGATTCAGGACGCCAAAATTCACACTCAGGTAATGGGCAGCGACCATTGTCCAGTTGAACTGGACTTAGACATTTGAAAGAGATAAAAAGTTAAAAACAGAAATAAAGTGATTCGTCCCTTTGACCTGCTTGTCCTCAATGCTTTACGATACTTTAAAACACTTTCTCTTTTGACAATGAAGTCTGTCTGTGGTAAGCTAAAAACATTATAATTGGAGAATTTACTGAAGAGATTGAACGCTGCAAAGCTGCGGAGGTGCTTTGATGGATAACAGAGTAAAGGCCGCTTTTTCCTATGTGTTCGGCTGGATTACCGGAATTATTTTTTTGGCCATTGAAAAAGAGGATGAATTTGTACGGAAAAGCGCGGCGCAGTCCTTTGTGCTGAGCCTTTTTCTGCTGGCGTGCAACCTTTTGGTGTTCTGGATTCCCATTGCGGGGCCGGTGCTGTCCGGCTGTATTGGCTTCGGCGGCTTCCTGCTGTGGATCATCCTCATCGTGAAAGCGGTTCAAAACGTTTATTTTCGCTTGCCGGTCATCAGTACGCTTTCTGAAAATTATGTGATGCGGTGGTTTTTGTAAGAATGATTGCTCGGGTTTTCTTAAAAGCAATAGGAAAACGAGCGGAAAGAGGCTGTTTCTGAAACATCTTTCAGAAACAGCCTCTTTTCATAAGCCTATTGACCCGTGAATTGGCAGAAATCCATTCTATCCGCCCAATTACTATCTAACATTACAGCTAAGCTCTATGTTGAAAAGCTTAAAGGCTGTAAAAGAAAAAGTATCGGAAAAATGGCTGCCAGAGGGAAAAACAGAACTGCCGTTTGTTCTGGGGTTCCGGAAAAAGTAATTCGGCGGCTTTCATGTGGGATGTATTAAGATTTTCTAAAATACCATCCTTTTTTATCAATTTCTGCGTTAAGTGAACATTCTGTGATGGTTCTGTCAAAATCCTTAGGTTTTGCTGGTTTGTTCATAAAATGTTAACATTTTCTAGACATCTTTCGTCTAATATAAATAAGGAATAAACGGCGGAACAGCGTTCCGTTGTTGAAATAGTGAGGAGTTGAAACGCAGATGATAGAGGTAAAGAACCTCAAAAAGCGGTATGGCAATAAGCTGGCTGTCAACGATGTCAGCTTTACCGTGGAAAATGGGGAAATTCTGGGCTTCCTGGGGCCGAACGGCGCGGGCAAGTCAACCACGATGAACATCATTACCGGCTACCTGTCTTCCACAGAGGGCACGGTGACGATCGATGGCTGTGAAATTTTAGAGGATCCCATTGGGGCGAAGTCAAAGATTGGCTATCTTCCAGAATTTCCGCCCTTGTATCCGGATATGACTGTAATCAAATATCTGGAATTTATGTACGATCTGAAAAAGGTAAAGCTTCCGAAAAAGGCTCACATTGCCGAGGTCTGCGATCTGGTGAAGATCACCCATGTGAAGGACCGCGTCATTAAGAACCTTTCCAAGGGCTATAAGCAGCGTGTCGGGCTGGCCCAGGCCCTTTTGGGCAACCCGGAGCTGCTGATTCTGGACGAGCCGACGGTAGGCCTGGACCCCAAACAGATCATTGAGATCAGAAATCTGATTAAAAGCTTAGGCAAAAAGCATACAGTAATTCTGTCCTCCCACGTTTTGCCGGAGGTACAGGCGACCTGCGACCGGGTGATTGTTATTAATAAAGGAAGTATCGTTGCTGACGATACCCCCGAGAATCTGTCTAAGAAGCTGACTGGTGAGCACAAGCTGGTGGTTCGCATCGACGGCAGAGAGCAGGAGGTCTACAGCACCCTAAGAGCCATCGACGGTATGATCGCGGTGACCAAAGACGGCGAGAAGGAACCCGGTGTTTATGAGTATACCATTGAGGCCAAACCGGATATGGATATCCGCCGCCCGCTGTTCCGTGCCATGGCGAAAAGGGATTTCCCGATCCTGGCCATTCGCAATGCGGAGCTTACCCTGGAAGACATCTTCCTCCAGTTAACTGACGAAAATCAGAATCGCACCTCGGTTCGTTCTATGCTGGCAGAGGATACGGTTCTAACGGAAGACAGCGGTGCTGATTTAAAGAGCGTTGCCAGAGCGGTTGTGGAAGCTCAAAATACGGAGACTGGCAGCGAGGATGCGACTGAGAACGGGGGCGAAGACCAATGAGCGCAGTAATGAAGAGGGAATTGAATTCCTATTTTTCTTCCGCAATCGGATATATTTTTATTGCGGTATTCTATGTGTTTGCAGGTTTTTACTTTTTTGCGACCTGCTTATTAAGCGGCTATTCTACCTTAAGCTATGTTTTTAGCAATATGTTTGCCATTGCAGTTTTTCTTGTGCCGGTATTGACCATGCGCCTGTGGAGTGAGGAAAAGAAGCAGAAAACTGACCAAGCGCTGTTTACCGCGCCGGTAAAGCTGCTGCCCATTGTGCTGGGAAAATATTTTGCGGCGCTGATTATATATGCCATCAGCCTTGCGATTTTCCTTGTTTTCGGTCTGGTAATCTCTTGCTTTGTCACCCCTGAGTGGTCCGTTATCATAGGTAATCTGATCGGCCTGTTTTTGCTGGGAGCGGCTTTAATCGCCATTGGCATGTTCCTTTCTTCCTTGACGGAAAATCAGGTGATCGCCGCGGTCTCCGGCTTTGCCGTAGGCCTGGTCATTATGATGCTGGACTCTATCGGTTCTTTGTTCAGCAATACATTTTTGGTGTCCATTTTTACGAACCTTTCCTTTAACGCTCACTACACCAACTTTACGACTGGTTTGCTGAATTTTGTTGACGTTATTTTCTTCTTGAGCGTGATCTCGGTCTTTGTGTTCTTGACTGTCCGCGTCTTCGAGAAGAAGAGATGGAGCTAAAGGGAGGTGCTGTGAAATGAATCTGAAGAAAAAAGAGAAGGAGCAGGCGGCGCCGGAAAAAAATTTGGAGCCTGCTGCGGTAGCCGGCAAGCCTGCTAAGAAAAATATATTTAAAAGCAGAAAATTTAAATACGGCGGTATCGCTACGGTAATCACGATCCTGTTTATCGTGGTGGTGATCGTCATCAATATGATTATGGGGGTTCTGGACTCCAAAGTGGTCATGGAAGTGGACCTGACTCCCAATCAGGTTTACGGACTGACCCAGGAATCTATCGACTTTGTCCAGGGACTGGATAAGGATGTGGAAATCAACATCCTGAACAGCAAGGATTCCTTTGAAAGCGGCGGCCAGTATTATGTGCAGGCTGCGGCTATCATCGAAAACTACAGTAAATATTCCAGCCGGGTAACGGTGAATTATGTGGATCTGGTAAAGAATCCTACCTTTGCCGCTAACTATGAAGATGAGAATATCGCCTCGAACGACGTTTTGATTAAATGCGGCGAAAAGCATAAGCTGGTGAAATCCAGCGAATTATTCAACAGCGAGATGAGCTATAGTACCTTCAGTTATGTGGTCACTTCCTCCAAAGCGGAGCAAAGCGTGACTTCCGCCATGGTAAACGTCACCAGCGACGAGATTACCAAGGTGGCTATTCTGACGGGCTACGACGAGGCGGATTACTCCAGCCTGACCTCCATGCTCACCAGCAATAATTTCGACGTGCAGGAGGTCAACATTACAACGGATGAGATCCCCGAGGACGCCAAACTGGCGGTTATTTTTGCTCCTGGCAGGGATTATGACCAGAGCTCTCTTAAGAAGCTGGATACCTTCCTGAGCAATAACGAAAAGCTGGGAAAATCTCTGGTGTTCGTTCCTAATACACAGCCGGATCAAATTCCCGAACTGAATTCCTTCCTGGAAGAGTGGGGCATGAGTGTTGGAAGCGGCGTAATGTTTGAGCTGAGCACCGACCACTTGTACAACAATACCACTCCTTTCTGGTCGGCCGCGGAATATGTAGATGAGGATTATTCCTCTGTGATTACCAATAAGAGCATCCCGGTGTCCGTTATGCAGAGCAGGCCCATCGAGATTCTGAAGGAAAGCGAGTCTATCAAGGTCCTTTTGGAATCCACGGAAAATTCCGGAATTTATCCAGTGGACGCGGCCGAAGGCTGGCAGCCTGAGGAGAGCGACCTGACAGGGCCGATTACCCTGGCGGCGGTATCCACAAAGCAGGTTTCCGGTGTGGATGACGTTTCTAATGTGGCGGTAGTCGGTTCTGCGGCGGCGTTTGCCAGCAGCCTCTTATCTTCTACCTCTGTGAACAACTCCGCTTACTTTATCAATATGTTCAATACCTTAGCGGAGCGTGAAGATACGGTTCTGATCGAGGCCAAGACTTTAGGCGGCGCTACCATGAGCGTTACGACCAATGTGTCGATCCCCCTGGGCGTGGTATTTACTATCGTGCTGCCCTTGCTCATTCTGGTAACAGGCCTGGTGATCTGGATTCGTAGGAGGAATCGCTAAGGATGAAAAAAAATATACGGATTATGATTATCACAGTGGCCGCTGTCATTATCCTGGTGGCCATGCTGCTGATACTGATGAATCTGCCCTCGTCGGATGGGGGCGGCGCTTCCAGTACAGCCTCCAGTACGTCGATTTCCCTTAACACTAAGACTGCGGACGACGTTTCCAAGGTGGAAGTAAAAAACGACAGCGACAGCTATACGGTGGAGATGAAAAGTGAGGATAGCTACAGCGTAGAAGGATTGGATGGATTTGATCTGAATAAGACGTCTATTTCTGCGTTGAAATCAGACAGCGCCGGCGTGGCGGCTACCCAGCTAGTAAAGGAGCAGGCGGAAGATCTGTCTATCTACGGCCTGGACAGCCCGAAAGCGGAAGCGACAATCACTTATAAGGATGGGGAAACCCTTTCTCTCGCGGTGGGAAATGAAGCGGCCGGCGATGCCGGCACCTATGTAACGGTGAATGGCGAAAGCAGGGTTTACCTGTTCAACAGCGCCAAGGTGGATACCTTCGCTTACCCTCTGCTGGAGTATGTTTCCAAGGAAATTACACCCTCCCAGGAGGAAGCGGTGGCGGCGGCCAACGGCGGAGAGGTTTCGTCCAGCTCCGACGGACAGACGCAGACTCCTCAATTCGCAAAAATGACCCTTTCCGGCACGGTACGGGAAGAGCCTATCGTGGTGGAGCCGGCGGAGGCGATTTCCGGGATCTCCCAGTTCAATATTACCTCTCCTAAGGAAAAAGCTGCTGACTATACCAAGATTTCCGAGTATGTGGGTGCGGTATATGGCTTGACTGCCGACGAGGTAGTGGCCGTCAATCCTACAGACGCGGATTTAGAGTCCTTCGGGTTGAAGGAGCCTTATTCAAAAATAGTCGCCGATTTCGATGTGGGCACGGTAACTTTGCTTGCTTCCTCCCCGGATGCGGCGGGAAATGTGTACGTGATGAACGGCGACAGAACCAATGTGGTTTATCGTATAGAAGCGGAAACGCTGACTTGGCTTAGCGCCACCTATACTGATTTGGCTTCCAAGCTGCTCTTTACCCCCAATATCAAGGATGTCAAAACTATGACGGTGACGACTCCGGACAAAACCTATGTGTTTAACCTGACCAGCGTGGTGGACGAGGACAACGAGAACAGCTTTACTACTACGATCACCTATGAGGGGAAAGAGCTGGATGAGGAAATCTTTAAGGATTACTATCAAAATATGATTTCCGTTTCTACAGATGAGGAAACAACGGAGCAGCCTACGGGCGACCCCATTTTCTCTGTAAAGTATGAGTACGCCGATACCAGCCGTACCCCCGATGTTGTGGAATTTTATGACGCGGGATCTAGAAGAGTGTTTATCGTCTTCAACGGTAAGTGCGATTCCTTGACCGTTTCTACGTATGTAGATAAAATGGTTCAGGACAGCGAAAAGGTAGTCAACGGAGAAGAAATTACGGCTGTAATTTAAACATTTGCGAAACGGTAGTTAGGAAGGGCCGGTCTCACAGCGAGACCGGCCCTTTTCCTTTGACGGCTGAAAACAATTTAAATGATAAAATTGTGATTTGTTAAAACGCTGTAATTGCCTCTAATTACCTTACGCATGAATGAAGCTTGGTGAATTTGTTAAAAAGCGAAGAAAGCTTTAGAGGAAAGCCTTAAGTGATAAAAGCAAGCGGCTCCACAAACTAGGAGCGGGAGACTGCCGGCAGCCTCCCGCTCCTGGAATATTCCTGTTTGTTTAGGAGCTTTTCTTGATTTTTCTATGAATTAAAGCGATCTGGAGACTTTATTGGACCTTATTTGATCCGGTAGATCTTTCTGTGAAGCTTAGGATGCTTTTGATCCCATTTTCTCATCAGAATAAGATAAGCCGCGAATAAAAGAAGGAAGCCCACGGTAATCAAGGCGCCTGCCTTTAACCCTGGGGTGGTATAGTTGAAGCGGATGGTGCTTTCTGTGTTGGCTGGTACCCTAACCGCCATAAATCCTACGTTTACCTTCTCGATAATAGCTTCCTCACCGTTTACTGTAGCGCTCCAGCCCGCCTCCCAGGGAACGCTGAAGAATACCAGTTCATCCTGCGCCCCGGCAGTATAGGTGGCGGTGAAGCCATAGTTATCTCTGGTGAAGGTGGAGCAGGTATCTGATTTTCGATTGAGACAATCCTGGTAGTAATCAGCTTCTCCATAACGGAAGCTGTCTGTGGGAGCCTGGGTCAGAATATCCTTGTTTCGCTCCACAGCGTCATCTTCCAGCACGATGGCTTTTAAAAGAGCCAAATGCCGTGAGGATTCCGCAATATTATCATATTGCTCCCTGGTCATGTATTGGTCATAGGTAAAGCCATAAGGAATAAAATACCGGTTTTCCCAGATGTCGAAGCCATTCTGTGTGTCGTAGAAGCTCCAGCCAGGCATTTTCGTGTCGCTGGAATTGGTAGAGGACTCGAATTCCTCTGTATCTCCAGTGTAGTCGAACAGCCAGCGGGTAGAAGTCAAAGCCCTAAGGCCGTAAACGTCTGTCTCCGGCCGGGAGCCTACATCCCTGGTAACACCGATGGAAGGGTAAAATTCCATAATAGAGCCAGGTACAATGCTGTGGAACGCTTGAATCGTCGGCATCTGCCAAAACATAGCCTGATTGTCCATACCCTCGTAAATATCAATACGGCTTTCTACATCGGAGTCCGGCAGATCAATGTCTTCCCCCTGGTTCAAGGAGTAGGGAATGATAAAGTTGTGGGTGTCATAGGACTGCGCTTTGCCGAGGCCGATGAGATAGGCCGCGTAAATCACGGTAATCACGGATACGGAAACCATGGTAACCCGATAGAACATTTTCCGATCCCGCTTTAAAAAACGGAGAGCGATAATCAGCAGCAGTAAGCTGGCAAACGCAATCGCCACATAAATCCAAAAACGGTCGGGATACTGCATCAAGCCGAACCTGGTCGTGGTGGTCCCGTCGTCGTTGCTGATTTCCTGGGGGATAAAGGCGATGGGAATAGCGATAGCGGCGGTAATACCCATAGTCCATTTGATGGAACGCTTCCAATCCACCTGTACGCTTTCCAGGCTTCTAACGGTGGCCAGAGACATCATCAGAGTCAGCATGTAGAACCACCGGGCGTAATAGCTGGAATTGAACAGCTGAAACGCGCTGTTTAAAATGGGAACCATCGCCATAAAGAAAAGGATAATCAACAGGCGTTTCAGCCAGTCCCGCTTTTGAGTTTGCAGCCAAGCGATCACGCCGCTCATGCTGAACAGCGGCAGCCAGGCCCCCAAGGAGGCCCATTTAGCGTTGGAATCGGGGGTGAAGTTCGGCCTTGCCGGGATGTCCGGCGGAAAGAAAAGACACTGAAGAATATGGACGTAACGCTGTTCGTTGCCGTAAAGGAGAGCCCCCCAGCCCTGAGGCGGGTTGTCGATTCTCGGGTTTTGGATCACCGCCAAAACAGTGGGAAGCAGGAGCACCGCGGTTAAGCCAACGCCGACCACAGCTTCAAACAGAAGCCAGAAAAATTCTCCTAAGGTAATTTTCCAGGAGTTGGCGAACATGCGCACAAACCAGTAAATCAGGCAGAAGGCCACCATGCCGGTAAAGAAATAGTAATTGACAAAGCAGCAAGCGAACACCGCCAGCGCGAACAGCCCGCGCCGCTTTGTAGCCATATACTCGTCAAGGGCCGCCAGCAGCAGCGGGAAAAAGATAATCGCTTCATGAAAGTGATTAAAAAAGATGTTATAGATCGAATAGCCGGAAAAGGCGTAAAGCATGGCGCCGATTAAGGCGGTGTTTTGGTTTCGGACATACCGTTTTAAATAGAGATAGGCAGTGAGAGAAGCACAGCCCATTTTCAGCATCAGCAGAGGCCCCATTAAATAGGGAACCGCGTGGCTGGGGAAAGGGAGCGTCAGCCAAAAGAAGGGGCTGCCCAGCAAATAGAAGGTATAGGAGCCGATAGTGTTGGCCCCTAGGTCGGTGGTCCAGCTCCAAAAGAAATTTCCCGAGCGGATCGCGTCATGGATCATCTGGTAAAACGGTACCTGCTGAACATTGAAATCACCGTAGTAGAGAAAATATCCCTGATCATAAAGGATAAAAGGAAGGAAAAAGATGACGGAAACGCCGAAGCCCAGGAGAAACGCCTTTAGATGCCATCGTTCACGCCGTCCTGTAGGGCGAAGAGAATAAGGATACAAAAAAACACCTCCGGATGAATGCTTTGAAAATATAATGATCAAAAGATAATAGCTGATATCAGCACATCAGGCCTTATTTGCGCTTTTCCTTGTTAACCGCTGTCGGCAAAATACCGGGATTTATTGAATTAAAATTTGCCCTGCCACAGCGCCTCGCGGTTCGCAGAAAGTTAAAGCGGCTCTATTGCTTTGGCTCAGAAGTTAATTGCCGGTTAGGCTTATTGCAGAATGCGGGGAGTTTAAGAACCCGTAACATATATTTTTTATTATAGCATATCGCTGAGTAAAAAAATACTGGAATTTGGAAAAGCTTTCAATTATACTAAAAAAGGTATGGAATTTAGAAAGCTGATTATGCTGATATTGAGGATATGGAAAAAGGAGAAGCTGTTTTATGGAACAGGAGGCACAAAGCATGAAGGGATACCATTTTTACGCAATGCTGTCCCGCATGAAATATATCAATCGCTGGGGCCTTATGCGGAATACACGGGAAGAAAATATTTGTGAGCATAGCTTAGAGGTAGCCATGATCGCCCACAGTTTGGCGGTTCTGAAAAATCAGCGGTTCGGCGGCAGAGTGAATCCGGAAAGGGCGGCTCTCTTAGGAATGTTTCACGACGCTGCCGAGATTATTACCGGAGACCTTCCAACGCCTGTTAAATATTTCAATTCAGAAATCCGCGCCGCATATCAGGAGGTGGAGAACATGGCGAAGGACAGGCTCCTTTCCATGCTGCCGGAGGACCTGCGGCCAGTATACGAACCTCTGCTTTCCCCTGGTGAGGAAGAACAAGAAATTTTGCATTTGGTGAAGGCGGCGGATAAAATATCGGCGCTGATAAAATGCATTGAGGAGAAAAGCATGGGCAACGCGGAATTTTGCCAGGCGGAGCTTGCGCTGCGGGAGGCTGTCAGCCGTTTAAGATGCCCGGAGGCAGACTGCTTTTTAAACGAGTTTTTACCTTCCTACAGCCTGACGCTGGATGAGCAGGAATAAAGCCGGCGCTTTGTGATTTTTGTGTTAACCTTTGCGGGCATGCAGGAATATTTTGTTTTTCTGCTTTAAGCTGACGCTCGGCGGCTAGACGCGCCGGCGGATAGGAGCGCCCAATGATCCAATAGGATAGCAATGGCTTGAGAGGGGGATTCTGCCGTTCATTCATAAACGAGGTTTGCTTTGGCGATACGGTACGGTGGAATCCTTGAAAAGGTGAAACGAAGGATTTGTAAGAATTTGTTCACAAAAACGTTGCAGAAATCAAACAGGATTGCGGCAAAAAAATTTGCCAACCTGCGAAATTTGTTGTATAATGAATCCTTGTTACAGCGGAATGACGATTTCCCCAAAGGAGCGTGAAATTCATGGCGTCTAACCGAAGATACCAGGAACCACAGAATAGAGACATCTCCTCTAGATCGAATGGGAAAAATCCATTTAAAAGGTCTACTGGAAGAAAAGTATCCAATGTGATTATAATAATATTGTGCGTCGTTTTTTCAGGCTTGGGAGGCGTGATTGTATATGCTCATGGCCTGCTTGCCGGTATGTACCAAAATCTGGATTCCACGGTGTTGGACAGCAGCGCGAAGGAATCCCTTACCGCCAGCAGCAATTCCAGCAATACCAGCAGCATTGCGGAGGTCCCCGCTAATATCGATGGCACCCTGATTAAGGATCCGATGGTGCTGAATATTATGCTGTTTGGTTCCGATGAGCGTCCGGGGGAAACCGGGTATGGCCGGTCTGATACCATGATGCTTCTGTCCATTGATAACCGGAATAAGAAGCTGAAGCTGACTTCCTTTATGCGGGACACCTATGTTAACGTGCCGGAATGGGGAGATACGAAGCTGACCCACGCTTATTCCTATGGAGGACCGGCGCTTGCTATCGAGACTATCGAAAGAAATTTCGGAATCGATATTGACCGTTACGCTGTGGTTTATTTTGATACCTTCCCGGGTATCGTGGATACTCTGGGAGGCATCGAGGTGGAAATGACCCAAACAGAAGCGGATGTCATGAACGAGAGTGTAGGGCCGGAATTTGCGAATTTTACAGAGGGAAAAAATACTCTGAATGGGGCGACTGCCTTAGTTTATGTCAGAATCCGTTATGGAGTGGGGGATGATTTCGGCAGAACGCAGCGGCAAAGGGATTTTATGCTTCAGGTGCTGAACAAGGTCAAAGGCACTCGGGATGTAGGAACTCTTTTAACCCTGCTGACAAAGATTCTTCCCGGCGTTACCACCAATATTTCAGTTAACGAAATGGCTGGCCTGGCGGGCGGCGCGATTTCCTCCTATATGGATTATCCTATGTATCAGTTCCGGCTTCCGGAGGATGGCGCCTTTTCTGCGGTTGATGTAGACGCGGGCAATGTGCTGGCGATTGACGACTGGGATGCGGCCAGAGAACATCTTCAGCGGTTTATTTACGAGGATACGGTAGATCCCATTTATGGCCCTTCCACTGAAACCTACGGCAGTGAAATGGGAAGCTCCAAAACCGCGGGTTCCTCTAGCTTGTCCGGGTATTCAGAGGACTGATGAACTGCAAGGATGGCCAGTGATTCAAACAAATAAAAAAGCCATTGCGGAATGCTTCCGCAATGGCTTTTTTTAGTTTGTGATTTCTGCTAATTCTGATTTTAGGTGTTCCTGTGATTGGATGTGCCTATGATATTATCTGTATTACGCCCAGGCTGCTACAGCATTTTACCATTAAGGCTTCTTGAGAAGAAGGGTGGTTTCCCCTTGATTTAGAGAAAGAATTTTTTGCTGGATGCGAGGATGCCGAAGCTCGCTGCGGACCATATTTTTTAAAGCGCTGCCGCCATGATAGCCGTGGATCACCACGATTTCACGAATGCTTTTATCCGCTCTTCCGATCAGCGTTTCTAATTCGCGCTTTGCCTCCAGCACACGCATACCATGGATATCTGCCTCTATGGTCCAACCATATTTTCTTTCCAGCATACCGTCAATCCTTTCCAGCCCGTTTATCGATGGGGTGAGCCTTTAAATCCACGCCGCATTGGGTGCAGTACCGCATTCCTTCATATAAAACCGCGCCGCATTGGGGACAAAACTCTTCTAATACTAAAAATTCAGGTTCCGGCTTTTTCTTTCGCAGCGCTGCCCGCTGGAACCGGAAAAACACGGCTGCGGAAGCCAGCAGAATCAGCAGTATCCCGGTCCCTGCCGCCAGCCAGAAAACAGGATTCCAGCTTTTATTGACCATTGTCAAAACGACCGCTCCCTGGGCAGAAATTGTCTTTCCGGCCTGGGCTTGGTCACCGTCAAAGGCCTGGCGCTCTCCGGAACTGTCAGTTTGAAGAAATTCATCAAGGGTACGGCTGGAAAAATAATGGTAGGTAGGCTGGCCGCTAAAGCCTATTTTTTTCAGAAAGGAGGAAAGCTCCAATCGATCCTCTAAATTATCGTAGGAAAACGGCGAGAATCCGCTCTGCTGGGTAAGGCTTACCGTATTACCCTCGCCGAAGATCAGCGTTTGATCGCTGGTGATTTCACTGGGAGAGCCGGTAATTGTGACTGCGCATCGGTTTCCCTTTGCCTGCACATCGGTGAATTGAGTGGGTAGGGAAGAAAAATAATCCTTGGCTTTTTCCGGCCCGCCTGGATCTCCCGTAAAAGAAAGGGTTAAGCTTCTTTGGTAAATACCGCTATCCTGCTCCGTAAGAGAAACGCTCACTGCGGAAACCGAATATTTATCGCTGCTTTTTAGCGAAATCTCCAGGAGAGAAGCGTCTCCTTGAAACTGAAACTCATTGTTTTCCACAGCACTGCTGGGATCTACCGCTTGGCCCTCGTTTTTTAAAGAAACCTGAGAAATACCCGAGTGATCCTTGGTGCTGAAAGTATAGCTTACAAAGGTTTTCCCCTCACGGTTTGAGGGAAAGGAAGAAAAATCCAGGGTTTCCCGAAATACATGCCGGGCGCTGAACAGGGTCTGTTCTGTAGAGGTAAGCTCCGCCTTAGGGGTGTCGCTGTCCAATGCCTGCCGGGTGAGCGCTGAGAGCTCTTCAGCGTCTCCCGCTTCAAAGGATACGGTGAAAACCCGGCCGGTGGCAATGGCTTTCCAGCTGCTTTTCCCGTTTTCCGGTACCAGCGTGGCCATATATCGCTCCAATTGCACGCCGAAAGCGTCGCAGGCGGTTTGCGGGATTTGGTAGGAAAGGGAACGGTGATAGGAGCCGTCTGGCAAAAGCTCGGTATGGATTGCGATTTTGTCGATTGGCTGATAATCCAATGTGAAAAGTTCCAGCCTGTCCCCGGAAGAAACCAGCCGGCTCTCCAGCTGGATTTCATTACCGCTCAAGGTGAAAAGAGTATCCTGCTCGGCCAGAAGCCCCTCCTTTTTCGCTTGTACAGGAAGCCAGTCCATCAGATCCTGAGAAGTGAAGCCTTCCCGCAGGGACTGCCCCTGGGCAAACAGATTATCGGGACTGGAATAGTAAAGCTCGGCCTCCCTGCCTAGTAAAGCGGATACCTTTTGCCGGTAATCCGAAATATTATCAAAGGAGAGAGTGAAGCGGTAGTTTGTGTGGAACCGGCCCTGACTCTTCTCATAGGTAAGCTCCGGAGGGCAATGAATGGATAGAAACGCGTCAAAAGCGGCCTCTCCGCCGTCTATTTTTTCGGAAAGCCCGTTGTTGGCGATCACGCAATTTATAACGCGCTCGCCGGAGCCGTCGGGGTTTAAGGTCAGGCGGGTATCCGGCTGGCGGACGGAGCAGCCGCAGAGCAGGCATAACAGAAAAATCAGGAGAAGCGGCGTCAAAAGCCGTGTGAGCCGCTGTCGTTGTTTCATAAAACCCCTCCTTTCAGTTACAAAACCATTATACAATCTTTTATATCCTATTTCTACATCCACCTGATGATTTATAAAATTTTGCAAAAGGAAAATTCAGCTTCCCCTTAAAAAGGATTGAAAGCACTTCACAAAAAGCAGCATAAAAAGCATTTTTGGGGCTCGTATCGCTTTCGTAAGGGCGGACCGCGCTTCGCTATATGGAAACGCTTTTGACAGACGCCGGGGCGAAGCCTTTGATTTTGCATGATTGGTACCTTTTGCTATTTATGATTTTAACCGGCGGGTTTGGAGAGACGGCTGAAAAACCGACGGTTTTCCGCTGGTTCGTCTTGGAACCCATTCCCATTTGTGCTATAATAACCCCATACCTTACCATTTTCAATTCGCTCCTGCTGGAAGGCTGGAGAAAGAAGGGAGTCATCGCTATGGTTGTGGTGGATATCAGAAATGTTTTCGCCGTGAGAAATGTGGAGATCATCGAAATTAATGATGATTTTATTTATTACGCAGAGGAAAAAAAGGAAGAAGGCCACAACAACCTTTTTTTATTGGAATATAACAGGGTGTCTAAACGGGAGCGGGTGGTAACCCATTATTCTTTGGATGATCCTACGTTTGTGCAGCATCTTTTCAGCTTTTCTGATAGTATTGTGCTGCTGCTGGAAAACGGCGGAGACAGCGTGTGGGTGTTCCGAGTGGATAAGAACACAGGAGAGGAAACCGCCCGGCTGAAGATCAGGCTGATCGGGGATTTTTCCGATTGCAGGGCTCTAGACAAAAGGCATATTCTCCTTTGGACCACTGCCAATGAAAAGTACGATGAACTGTTTGCAAAATATCAGGAAAAAACCGGAAATTCCAGAATCGCATATCTTCATGACCTCGATACCGCGGAAAAATATCTGGTAAAGGATAGGATTTTGTGCCGTTTGGGCGGAGAGGACATCGTGCTTTATTCCCAGGAGGGAGAAAACAGGGCTCTTCTGTTAAACCCTTACGGAGACGAGGCGCATAAGGAGAAATGCTATAAAAACGCCCGCTGGATCAGCCAGCCGGTTTGCGATTATATTTGGGATGGAAGAATTGCGGAGATCCTGGAGGGACTGGCAAATGGAGCGGAAGCTTTGAAGCTGAAAAAGCTGGTGACTGCCGGTATTGAGGGCCTGGCCCGGTATACCGGTATGGATCAGAAGGGCGTTTATTTCCGGGCAAGGCATTTTCCCACAGAAAGCGAATGCATCTGCCGATGCGATAAAGCCACCGGAAAGGTGGAGGTGCTGTCTCAGCTTTCCTTTGACCGGGAGGATTGCTACTATCATGTGGATGTCCAGGGCTGTAAGGTTTACCGTATCACCGAGGGGGAGGAAACCTGCCTGGTGAAAGGAATTGTGAACAGCGGGGTTCAGGGGGAATACCAAAAGCAGTTGGGAGAATTTGTCAGCTGTGTAGAGGACCGGTTTCTGATCACGCGAAAGGTGATGACGGACAGTCATGGAAACTATGAATTCGAGTATCATTCTATTTGCGATATCAAGAAAAAAACGGAGGAAAGCTTTGAGTGTAAATGCGTGGTAAGCAAGAACACTCTGGTACTGTATTAATCGATGGAAAAAATGAAAACCTCCAAGAGTGTTTTTTATCTTACCGCAGGTTATCTTTGGCTGGCGATCCTTTGGACCTTTTACCGGCTGTGGGGACAAAGCCTGCTGTACGGGGCGCTGCCGGAGCTTCCGGCAGCCTTGGCCGAGGGCGGAATCAAGCTTTTGATTTACGGCCTTCCGGTGCTTCTTCTTGTAAAGGGAAGAAAAAGCGAGCTGGTATCACCGCCTGAAAAGTGGCTTCAGATGAATCGGGAAACCATTTTTGTGGGATTGGGGGGCGGGGCCTTTTTTCTGCTGTTCTTCCTGCTGACGAATTTTTTGAAAAATCCCGCGCAAGGGGTGGCGCTGCAGTCTCCCAGTGTGGGAGAAATCCTTTCCACGGTTGTGTTCGCCGGTGTGACAGAGGAGCTGTTTTTCCGGGGCCTGCTGCTGAATTCCCTTTTATCTAAGCTCTCCTTTGGAAAAGCGGATGTGATCTCTGCCGCGGCGTTCCTGCTGATTCATTTTCCTTCCTGGCTTTCAGCCGGCGCCGCTTCTCCGGCACAGCTGTTATCCAATGCGGCTTCGGTATTTTTGGTAGGCCTGCTGTTAGGCGGGGTCTTTGAAAAAACCAGAAATTTATGGGGGCCGATTTTTTTTCATTCCCTCTATAACCTGGGCGTGATCTTTTTAGTAATTTAGGGAGGTGCTTTTGTTATGGATAAAATGCTGAAGCGCTTAAAATGGACGGAAATAATAGAAGGGGCCCTGACCGCCTTAGCGGGTTTGGCGTGTGTGATTTTTCCCGGCGCTCTGGCCAATATGTTTTCGTTTTTGATTGGCGCGGTAACATTAATCATCGGAATTTTTCAAATCGTTCAGTGTTTTTTGGAAAAGAAATATTTAGCCTTTCCTACCCTAAAGCTAGTGGTGGGCGTTGTATTTGTAGTGTTCGGCGCCGCGTTTTTGCTTCACCGCAGCGCGCCAATCACTATTTTCGCCGCGATCACCGGAATTGTGGTTCTGGTGCTGGGAGCTGTGAAAATGAACGAGGCGATTAAAGCGCGGGAGCGGAAGAAACCCTTCCTTTGGCTGTTTATTCAAAGCGCTCTCCATATCGCGTTCGGATTCCTGCTGGTGATCAATCCCACCTCAGGCACTAGTCTATGGATTGTGCTTATGGGCTGCTATTTGATTTATCTGGGGCTGACCCTTGTGATAACAGCCGCTCTCTCTAAATATGAGCTTATGAGATAGGCGGATTTGAGATTCCTTTTTCCCAGCACCGTAACCTCGGTAAAAACCGGTGGTAAGTGAGAAGGAGTGTTGAAGGAGTTCGGATGGTTTCGGGGCGCTGCCGGCACAGACTTCCGGTCGGCGGTTAATCCTATTTTGCACGATTATGGATAGGCGAAGCCAACAGTATTTTTGCATTTCGTGCCGGAGCGAAGCATTGGTAATGACGTGAGGCGCAAAGAGCGAAAATATAGCTGGTTATTTATTTACGCGCCAGCTTTTAAGAAAGCTGGCGCGTATAACGGGCAATTATTTTTTGAGCGTCGCAGCATTCTTTTTGTTCCTGGAAAATCATTGGACACTGTCAGAATTTCAGTAGGGTGAGGGAAGGAAGGCTTTTATCGCCCTGCTTTTCTTGACCTTAAATACTTGTTCCGCCAGCGGGAAAGCCAGGAAGGGCCGAATCATTTTTCGCCTTGGGCAACCATTCGGAGGCTGAGGAAACCGACAGCGGCCTTCTGATGATAGGCTGTATAAAAAAGCTAAGCCTTTCCAACTAAGGAATAATTGCGGAGAGGGAGAGACGGTCTGAGCGATTGGAGGACGTTTCCGGTTTTATATTCTTTCAGAGCATCGCCGTAGGTTCGCTCTTGAAAATTAGAAAAAGGATGGTATACTATTAGAAAGGATGTTTTGGGATGTGAGGTTATACTATGAGGTTTATCGGCGGGAAAACGCTGCTGCTGGATCATATTAAGCGGGTGCTTCAAGAGAATACTGATGGAACGGAACGGGTATTTTGCGATATTTTTTCCGGCACAGGGACGGTCGCCCGCTATTTTAAGCCGGACTATGAGATTATTTCCAACGATTTGCTCCATTTTTCTTACGCCATTCAGAAGGCGACCGTTGAAAATAACAGCGTTCCTCAATTTAAAAAGCTGAAAGAGCTCGGGATTCTGGATCCTTTTTCATTTTTGGAGGAGACGAAAATTTCTAATCCGGAAGCGGTCCCGGAGCAATTTTTCATTACCCAAAATTATTCCCCGAATGAGCATTGCAGCCGAATGTACCTTTCTCCCCAGAACGCTAAAAGGATTGATTTTATCCGAAATACCATTGAATCCTGGAAAACGGCCGGGCTGCTGAACGAAAACGAATATTATTACCTTTTGGCGGGACTGATCGAAGGCGTGCCCTTTGTCTCTAATATCACCGGAACCTACGGAGCCTATTTGAAGCGGTGGGATAAAAGGGCCTATAAGGATTTCAGCATGATCCGCTTGGAGGTAGTGGACAACGGATATCAAAACCGTTGCTACAATATGGATTCCAACCAGCTTATCCGCCAGATCGAGGGGGATATTTTATATTTGGACCCGCCCTATAACAGCAGGCAGTACGCCCCGAACTATCATCTGCTGGAGACGGTTTCCCGCTATGACCGGCCGCATATAACAGGGGTGACCGGTATGCGCCCCTATGAGGGGCAGAAGTCGGCGTTTTGTGTAAAAAGCCAGGTTTCCCAAGCATTTGAGGAGCTGGTGGCCAGGGCTAAATTTGATCATTTGGTGCTGAGCTACAGCACGGAGGGCTTAATGACAGCCCAGGAAATTGAAAGAATCCTGAAAAAGCGGGGGCTGGAGAACAGCTACCGCAGATATGATATTCCTTATAAAAAGTACAAAAGCAAAATTCCCAGCGATGAAAGCAATTTAAAGGAATATATTTTTTACATCCGTAAAAAGGTGCGCCATACCAAGGTGTATCAGATCCGGACCAATCCCTTGAGCAATAAGGCGGTGGCCACCAAAAAATACCTGAAGAGCCCCTTGAATTACATCGGTGGAAAATATAAGCTGTTGCCGCAGATCCTGCCCTTGTTTCCCAAGGAGATTTCTTCCTTTGTGGACCTGTTTTCCGGCGGCGCCAACGTGGCTATCAACGTCTCTGCGGACCGGATTGTCTGCAACGATATCAATTCCAAAATTATTGAGCTGTTCCAGACGTTTCAGTCCATGGAGCTGGAAGAAATTCTTCGGAGAATTGACCGGAATATCGAAGAGTTTCAGCTCTCCAAGGTGAACGAACAGGGCTTTTTGGAGTTTCGGGATTACTATAACCGAACAGGAGATCCGATTGATCTTTATACGCTGACTTGTTTTTCTTTTAATTATCAGTTCCGGTTCAATAACCGGCTGGAATATAACAATCCCTTTGGACGAAACCGGAGTCAGTTTTCCCAGCAGATGCGGAGCAACCTGATCGCCTTTGTGGAAAAGCTGCAAAACAGCCCGGTGACTTTCGTAAACAAGGATTTTACCCTGTTTGACTTGGAGGGCCTGGGCCCCCAGGATATGATTTACTGCGATCCGCCGTACTTGATCACTACCGGCTCCTATAACGACGGGAACCGGGGCTTTCAGGATTGGAACCGGGAAAAGGAGCTTCAGCTTCTGGTGTTTTTGGATCGGGCAAATGAAAGAAATATCCGGTTTGCCCTTTCCAACGTGCTGGAGCATAAGGGCCAGACTAACGAGCTGCTGCTGGCCTGGAGCAAGCGGTACCGGGTGATCGATTTGACCTCAAGCTATTCCAATTCCAGCTATAACACGCAGAGGGGAAGCAGCCGGGAGGTTTTAATTGTAAACTACGATAAGGAGGGTTTGTATGATTCATTTAATCCCCACCGAGGCCAAAAGGTTTAGAACCTTCGGATGGGTTCAAGATCCCAGTGATTTCAGAAGTTTGTGCGATGTGGTGGCAATTTTTGATGAAACCTCCCTCAAGCACCAGGAGCTTGCCGGGCAGGTGATTCCAGCCTTGGTGGAGGAGCGGGATGGCAGACAGAGACTGCTGGATGCTTTAAATCAAAGGCCGCTGCGGATTTCATACACCGATCTGGTAGGCACCTCCTTCACGCCCCGCAGCGCCGCCCGCTGCAACGGGATCGTCCAGGCCGCGGTGAGAGGGCAGGTGCGCCCCTTTATCGGCGACTGGCCGGCGGATAATTTTGTCCGCTGGGCACATGCGCTGGGCTTTCTGCGCTATGGATATCAGGGCGATGCCTTCGAGCTCACCGAGGCAGGAAAAGCCCTGGCTCAGGCAAGAACACAGGGAGAGGAGCTGAATTCTCAGGAAAAGGAGCTGCTCACCTCCGCTGTTTTGGCGTATCCTCCCGCGGTGAGGATCTTGAGCCTTTTGGGGGAGGGAGAGGGCGCGCACCTGACAAAATTTGAGCTGGGAAAGCAGCTGGGCTTCGTAGGAGAGGATGGCTTTACCAGCCTGCCTCAGACCGTGCTGGTGCGGTCCTTGGCTTCCTCAAAGGACGCCAAGGAAAAAAATAAAATGAAAACCGATTGGGATGGTTCCTCGGATAAATACGCCCGGATGATCGCTAAATGGCTGGAAAAGCTGGGCTTGGTGAAGCAGGAGGCGAAGCCGGTGACGGTTACCCTAGCCGGCAGGAAATATACCGAATCCATTGGGCAGTCCTATGTGATTACCGGATTAGGGATAACCGCCCTGAACCGAACTCTCGGCAAAAGCCGGCATAAGCGGATTCCTAAAAATGTATCCTTTGAAATGATGGCGACTAAGGGAGATGACCGGGAATACCTGAGGACCCGAAGGACCTGCGTGCTGAAAGCGGTGTCTGAGGGAAAGGGGAGAGTGTCTTATACCGAGATCCAAAAGTATTTGGAGGCATTAGGGCTTCAGGAGGACGAGGCTACGATTCGGGACGATGTTCAGGGCCTGATCCATATCGGACTGAATATTGCCGCCGGAGAGCGGGAATGTGTTTGGAAGGATGAGATCAATGATCTGATTCTTCCGGTGCCAAAGAAGCTTGCCAAATCCAGCCAGTCGGAGACAAAGGAAAAGCTCCGGGAAAAGCTGAGGAATCTTCCCCATGAATACCTATCGCTGGTGGATTTGGCCTATGACAGCAAGCAGAACCGTTTGTTTGAGATGAAGGTGATCGAGCTGCTGACCGAGGAATGCGGCTTTCAAGGCCTGCATCTGGGTGGAAGCCGCAGGCCTGACGGCGTGCTGTATACCGCTGGGCTGACAGACAATTACGGGATTATCCTTGACACAAAGGCCTACTCCTCAGGCTACAGCCTGCCCATTGCCCAGGCGGATGAAATGGAGCGGTATGTCCGGGAAAACCAGACCAGGGATGAACTGGTCAACCCGAACCAGTGGTGGGAGAATTTTGAAAATGGGCTGGGCACCTTTTATTTCCTGTTCGTTGCCGGACATTTTAACGGGAACGTCCAAGCCCAGCTGGAAAGAATCAGCCGAAATACCGGCGTTCTAGGAGCGGCGGCGAGTATTTCCCAGCTTTTGCTGCTGGCGGATGCCATAAGGGGCGGCCGCATGGACCGGGAAAGGCTTAGGCACCTGATGTTCCAAAATGAAGAGTTCCTTCTGAACCAGGAGCTTTGAAATGCCTTGTGACGCTTCAAGGGAAAAGCCGTGTTGGATGGTTGTGCTGTAGGCCGTCCTGTTTTTGGATAAATATGTAAAAGGGACGAAGCCGGAAAGGCTTCGTCCCTTTGCTTTACTTTATTCGCTGTCCGTTTTTTCCGGGAGCTGAGAAGGCTTGACAATCAACACCTTGTCAATTCTTCGGTTTTCGGCCTGTTCCACGGTAAAGCGGACGTTTTCGATATTGACGGTGGGATGCTCTCCCGGCTTGGGAATGTGGCCCAGATACTCGATGACCAGGCCGGAAACAGTGTCGTAGTCGCCCTCGGGGAAGGTGATGCCCAGCAGGTCGGAAATTTCATCGATGGAGGCGGTGCCATCCACAGTAAAGGTGTTGTCGTTAACCTTGTGGATTTCTTCCTCCTCGTTGTCGTATTCATCCTGGATGTTTCCCACAATGGCTTCCACCAGGTCCTCCATAGTGACAAGACCCTCGGTGCCTCCGTATTCGTCCACGATAATAGCCATCTGGGTCTTGCTGGCGGTCATTTCCGCAAACAGCTCGCTGCACCGCTTGGTTTCCGGAATAAAGCTGGCGCCCCGCATCACGTCGGTAAGCTTGGTTTCCTCCGGCATTTGGGAGCAGACATATTTTAAAAGATCCTTTACATAGACGATGCCCACAATATCGTCCAGATCCTCATGGTATACGGGAATCCGGGAGTAGCCGTTTTCGATGGACAGGTTCACAGCTTCAGAAATAGAGCTTGTATCCTCTACCGCTGTCATGTCGGTGCGGTGGGTCATGATTTCGGTGACCGTGGTGTCGTCAAACTCAAAAATATTGGCGATCATATCCTTGGCGCTGTTTTGAATCACGCCCTTCTGCTCGCCGACATCCACCATCATCAGGATTTCCTCTTCAGTGACGGTTTCCTCCGAGGCGTTGGGATCAATCCGCAGCAGCCGGAGCACAAAGTTTGTGGACACGGTTAGGAAAGAGACAAAGGGCTTGAAGATCGTGGCGGTAGCGTTCAGCACGCCGATAAACCGGAACGCCAGGGCCTCAGACTTCTGCATAGCGATTTTTTTCGGCACCAGCTCGCCCAGAACCAGGGAGAAATAAGAAAGGATAATGGTGATAATCACCGTGGCCACGCCTTCCACTACAGAGGGTGAGAAGGGGAGAAAGGTCATAACGTCGGCCAGCTTTTTCGCAAAGCTCTGGGACGCAGACGCGGAAGTCAAAAAGCCCGACAGGGTGACGCCGATCTGAATCGTGCTGAGGAACCGGCTGGAATTCTTGGTGAGCTTCAGGATCTTCTGCGCTTTTTTGTGGCCCTCCTCGGCCATTTTTTGAATTTTGTTGTCATTTAACGTGATCACTGCGATTTCCGACGCGGCAAAAAAGGCGTTGACCAGAATCAGTACCAGCAGAAGGATAATCTGTATCAACGGGTCGCCGTCGGGAACAGGGTCAGCAGGCATGAATGTGTAATCCCCTTTCAATCATATAAAGTTGGTTCCATTTTACAAGATATCCCCTTATTTTGTCAAGAGCGGACTAAGTTTGTGAAACTTTTATTAAAAGGGGGTAAATTTCCCTGGAAATCGATTTTTATCCTTTACAGAAGGTTAAAAAAATGATAGAATCTTATGTGATGTAACAGAGCCGACTGTTGCAAAGTCTCTTTCATGAGCTAACCTTAAAGGAGGAAATATTACATGGCAAGAAAAATGAAAACCATGGATGGTAACAACGCCGCCGCGTATGTATCCTATGCGTTTACCGACGTAGCTGCCATCTACCCCATCACCCCCTCTTCCGTAATGGCGGATGAGACGGACAAGTTTGCCGCCAACGGTGTGAAGAATTTGTTTGGCAGGGAAGTGCAGGTAACCGAGATGCAGTCTGAGGCCGGCGCTGCTGGTGCGGTGCACGGCTCCTTGCAGGGCGGTGCTCTGACCACCACCTATACTGCTTCTCAGGGCTTGCTGCTGATGATCCCGAATATGTACAAAATGGCCGGCGAGCTGCTGCCCAGCGTCATTCACGTATCCGCGCGCGCCATCACCAGCCATGCCCTTTCCATTTTTGGCGACCATTCTGATATTTATGCGTGCCGCCAGACTGGTTATGCCATGCTGTGCTCCAACAGCCCGCAAGAGGTTATGGACCTGGGCGCTGTGGCTCACCTGAGCGCCATCAAGGGAAGAGTTCCTTTCCTGCATTTCTTCGACGGCTTCCGCACCTCTCACGAAGTGCAGAAGATCGAGCAGTGGGATTACAAGGATCTGGCCGATATGCTGGATTGGGAGGCTGTGGATCAGTTCCGCCGCCGCGCTCTGAATCCTGAGCATCCGGTAATCCGCGGCACCGCCCAGAATGACGATATCTTCTTCCAGGCTCGCGAGGCTTGCAACACCTATTACGATGCGGTTCCCGAGGTTGTCATTGACTATATGAACCAGGTCAACGCCAAGATCGGCACCGATTATAAGCCCTTCAACTACTATGGCGCTCCCGACGCGGAGAGAGTCATCATCGCCATGGGCTCCGTGTGCGAATGCGCGGAAGAGGTTGTGGACTATCTGAACGCCGCCGGCGACAAGGTCGGTTTGATCAAGGTCAGACTATACCGCCCCTTCGTTGCCAAATATCTGCTGGATGTGATTCCTTCCACCGTGAAGGCCATTTCTGTTCTTGACAGAACCAAGGAGCCTGGCTCTATCGGCGAGCCTCTGTATCTGGATGTTCTGGCCGCTCTGTCCGGCACTCCCTTCGGGTGCATTCCGGTTTACACCGGCCGTTACGGCTTGAGCTCCAAGGATACCACTCCTGCTCAGATCATCGCCGTGTACCGCAACATGGAGACCGATACTCCCAAGAAGCGGTTCACCATTGGCATTGTGGACGATGTGACCCATCTGTCCCTGGAGGAGAAGGAGAACCCGGACACCACTCCCGCCGGAACCCACTCCTGTAAATTCTGGGGCCTGGGTGCGGACGGCACCGTAGGCGCTAACAAGAACTCCATCAAGATCATCGGCGACCACACCGATATGTACGCTCAGGGCTACTTCGCCTACGACTCCAAGAAGTCCGGCGGCTTGACTGTATCCCACCTGCGTTTCGGTCATAAGCCGATCAAATCCACCTATTATATCAGCAAGGCTGACTTCGTAGCCTGCCACAACCCCTCTTATGTAGACAAGTATGACATTGTCGAGGATCTGAAGAAGGGCGGAAACTTCCTTCTGAACTGTCCCTGGGATGTGGAGGAGCTGGATAAGAGGCTGCCCGGCAAGATGAAGAAGTTCATCGCAGACAACGATATTAACCTGTATACCATCGACGGTATCAAGATCGGTAAGGAAATCGGTCTGGGAGGCCGCATCAATACCATTCTCCAGGCCGCGTTCTTTAAAATCGCCAACATCATTCCCGAGGCTGACGCCGTTCAGTATATGAAGGACGCCGCCACCAAGTCCTATTCCAAGAAGGGCGAGAAGATCGTCGCCATGAACCACGCCGCCATCGAAAGAGGCGTCAGCGACGTTCATAAGGTAGAGGTTCCCGCCTCCTGGAAGGACGCCTGCGCCTGCGACGAGAAGAAGCTGGTTACCACCGACAGAAAGGATCTGGAGCAGTATGTCAACAACGTGCTGAACCCGGTCAACGCCTATCAGGGCAACAAGCTGCCGGTTTCCACCTTTATGCCTCATGTGGACGGCACCGCTCCTCAGGGCTCTTCCGCCTTTGAAAAGCGCGGTATCGCGGTAGACGTTCCTGAGTGGAATCCGCAGAACTGCATTCAGTGCAACTTCTGCTCTTATGTATGTCCTCATGCCGTTATCCGTCCGGTGGCTATGACCGCCGACGAGCTGGCCGCCGCTCCCGAGGGCACTAAGTCCAAGGATATGACCGGCGTACCCGGCATGAAGTTTGTTATGACCATTTCCACCCTGGACTGCACCGGCTGCGGTTCCTGCGCTCAGGTATGCCCGGGCATGAAGGGTGAGAAGGCTCTGGTTATGAAGCCCATCGATACCCAGCGTCCCGGCCAGAAGGTCTTTGATTACGGCCGTACTCTGAACGAGAAGCCCGAGGTTGCCGCCAAGTTTAAGGAAACCACCGTGAAGGGCAGCCAGTTCAAGCAGCCCTTGCTTGAGTTCTCCGGCGCCTGCGCCGGCTGCGGCGAGACTCCTTACGCCAAGCTGGCTACCCAGCTGTTTGGCGACAGAATGTTTATCGCCAACGCTACCGGCTGTTCCTCCATTTGGGGCGGCTCCGCGCCTGCGACTCCTTATACGGTAAATAAGAAGGGCCATGGCCCGGCTTGGCAGAACTCTCTGTTCGAGGATAATGCCGAGTTCGGTTTCGGTATGGCTCTGGGTCAGAAGGCTGTCCGCGGCAGACTGGCTGAATATGTCAACGAGATCGCCGCAAAGACCGACGACGAGGCCATGAAGAAGGCTTGCGCTGAGTATATTGATACCTTTAACGATTCCGGCGCTAACCGGGTTGCTGCCGACGCTCTGATCGCTGAGCTGGAAAAGGCCTCCGCTTATGACTGCGAGGTCGGCCAGCTTGCAAAGAAGACCCTGGCCGACAAGGACTTCCTGGCGAAGAAATCCATGTGGATCTTCGGCGGAGACGGCTGGGCCTATGATATCGGCTTCGGCGGCCTGGATCACGTCATCGCTTCCGGTGAGAACGTGAACATTCTGGTGTTCGACACCGAGGTTTACTCCAACACCGGCGGACAGGCCTCCAAGGCTACTCCGGTTGGTTCCGTCGCTCAGTTCGCCGCTGCCGGTAAGGCTACCAAGAAAAAGGATCTGGCCGGCATCGCTATGAGCTATGGCTATGTATACGTTGCCCAGGTGGCTATGGGCGCTGACTACAATCAGTGCATTAAGGCCTTTACCGAGGCGGAAAGCTACAATGGTCCTTCTATCATTATCGCTTACGCTCCTTGCATCAACCATGGTATCAAGGGCGGCATGGGTATCTCCCAGGCGGAAGAGAAGAAGGCAGTAGCCGCCGGCTACTGGAACAACTTCCGCTTCGATCCCCGCAAGGCTGACAACGGTGAGAATCCGTTCACTCTGGACAGCAAGGCTCCGACCGCCAGCTACCGCGACTTCATCATGGGCGAGGTTCGTTACAACTCCTTGACCCGCGCCTTCCCGGAGAGAGCAGAAAAGCTCTTCGAAAAGGCGGAGAAGGCCGCTGCCGACCGTTACGAGCATCTGGTCAGACTGCAGGAAGTTTACGGCGAGAAATAAGCTTGCCCGATAAACAGAAAGCGAAGATTTTCAAAACAAAAGCGCTTCCGGAAATGGCAGTAGCCCATAAGGAAACATTGCAAAACTTATGACTTATGCCAGGTAAACGGAAAAACAAAAAATGCTATGCAAAAGGTTCGCCGATTGCATAGCATTTTTTGTTTTTCAAATTATCAAGTATGGTTTTTCAGCGTTCCAACGGAACGCGCAGCCATTGTCAAGGGCAATGATCTCAGGGGTTTGGGGATATGTCACCAACAAGCATTTAGGCAGGAAATCCGGGAACGGATTCCTGCCTGAATACGCAATCTTACGGAAGATTGCATTGCTTGCGAACTTCGTGAAAACGCCTGATAACCAGTAGAAAATTAAATTACAAATGCCTTTGAAGCATTAGAAGAAATAGAAACGAGTATTTGCGATAGACTCTCCGGCACATTATACTATAAGCAACTAATAGACTGGAGAAAGAGATGCTATGAAAATCATGGTTTTTGAAGGAAGCCCAAATAAGAGAGGTTCCTCTAACTTATTGACAACAGAATTTATTCACGGCGCAAAGGCGGCAGGGCATTTGGTTCAGACTGTCGATGCAGCACATGCAGAAATTCATCCCTGTACTGGCTGTATACATTGTGGGTATGAAGGCCCTTGTGTACAGAAAGATGAAATGAACCGCATTCGGGAAATGATTTTAGATGCGGATATGTTGGTCTTTGTTACGCCCGTTTATTACTATGGTATGTCTGCTCAACTAAAAACACTGGTTGACCGTTTTTGTGCATTCAATAGCAGCATTCAAAGAAAGAGGATGAAGTCTGCGCTACTGGCTGTTGCGTGCAATGATGATAATTGGACATTTAAGGCAATGGGAATGGTGCTTGGCGCAGGCTGCGGAACGCCCGAGATGACCCGGCGATCCAAATTCCCCAAGCTGGCTTATGAATTAGGGAAAAGGCTGTCCTAAGGCGAATTGCGGTCATATATGTAAATTGGGGATGTTGAAGGCGTTGGTTTTCGGCATTCCCTTTTTCTGTTCATCGCCGAGATATTTATAAAACGTATTTCTTGACTTAAACCATGTTGCAAAAGCAAGGAAAACTGCTACAATAAGAGTAAATATGCAGATAAGCGGGGTGCAAAACATGGAACTGAGAGTTCTTAACTATTTTTTAATGGTTGCCAGAGAAGAAAATATCACAAAAGCCGCACAGCTTTTGCACGTTACTCAGCCCACACTTTCTAGACAGCTTATGCAGTTGGAGGAAGAATTGGGTGTACAGCTATTTCACCGTGGTAAGTACAATGTTACCTTGACGGAGGAGGGGCTATTGCTTCGGCGCCGTGCGCAGGAACTTGTCACATTGTCCGAAAAGACAAAGCAGGAACTCCAGCATAAACAAGAAATCATCTCTGGAGAAATCGCCATTGGCTGTGGAGAGGCCAGAAGCATGTCAATCCTGTCAGGAGGTATGAATACTTTCCGAGCCAGTTATCCGATGGTTCAATTCAGTATCTATAGTGCTACAGCCGATGAAATTAAGGAGCGTATTGAAAAGGGGCTTTTGGACATGGGACTTTTGACGGAGCCTGTGGATATATCGAAATATGAGTTTATGCGTATGCCAATAAAGGATCGTTGGGGAATATTGGTACGAAGTGATTCTCCATTGGCTGAACGAAATGTAGTTACGCCAGATGATTTAAGGGAGTTTCCCCTTATCATAGCACACCGTGAATTGGTAAAAAACGAATTGGCGAGTTGGTTTGGAAGCATATTTGAACAGTTAGAGATAGCTGCAACATATAACCTCATTGTAAATGCAGCCAATATGGTGGAAAAAGGAATGGGGGTTGCGTTATGTTTTGATCTTAGTGTTTCCTTTGAGAATCTTTGTTTTCTGCCGCTTGCACCATGTATTGAAACCGGTACAGTATTGGTTTGGAAAAAGAATCAAACACTTACAGCGGCAAATGCACACTTCATACAATACATGAATAAATACATTTTAAGCATTTCTAACGATTAAATATAGGTATTAGACATTTTAATAGGCTATGAGTATAATATAGGTGTCCGATAGGGGCACCTATATTTTTTTAACGAAGGTGAGGGAATATGACGAAGCAGGAAGCAAGTAGACGCTATAATATTCCGACTACGATTTTAGAGGAATATGAAAAATGGGGACTTTGCCATGAGGTAAAGAAGGTAATGGGATCATGGCAATATGACGACAGTGATTTGGAGCGTCTCAGTATGATTATGACGCTACATGATCTTGGATTTTCCAACAGCGAAGTTGAGACATATATGCGGCTTCTTTTGTATGGCGATCATACAGAAGTACAGAGACTTCAGATGCTGAACCAAAGACGTGCATGTGCGTTGGATGAAATTCATTTTAGGGAAGCACAGCTTGTAAGGCTGGATTATCTGCGGCACAGCATCAATGCCTCGAAAAACGGTAAGAAACCAAAGGAGGGTTTTTATGAATGAAATTGAATTGAATAACGGAATCCGGATGCCGCAGCTTGGCTTTGGCGTATTCCAGATTACCGATCAGCAAATTTGCAAAGAAAGCGTAAAAGCCGCACTGGAAACAGATTATCGGATGATTGACACTGCAGCCTGATATGGGAATGAAGCAGCAGTGGGAGAAACAATCCGGGAAAGTGACATTAACAGAAAGGAAATTTTCCTCGTTTCCAAGGTTTGGATTCAGGATGCAGGATATGAGAAAACCATGGCATCTTTTGAAAAAACCTTGCTAATCTGGGGACGAACTATCTGGATTTATATCTTATTCATATGCCCTACGGGGACTATCACGGAAGCTGGCAGGCCATGGAGGAACTCTTAAAGGCAGGCAGAGTAAAATCTATCGGCGTCTGCAATTTTCTTCCAGACAGACTGCTGGATTTGATTCTCAGCCATGAAGTCACACCGGCTGTCAATCAGATTGAACTGCATCCCTTCTGTCAGCAAAAGGAGCTTCGGCACTTGATGGCGCAGTATCAGATACAGCCGATGGCATGGGCGCCTTTTGCAGAAGGGCAAAACGGGATTTTTCAGAACCCGGAATTAGCAGCCGTCGGACAGAAATATGGCAAGACTCCCGCACAGGTGATTCTCCGCTGGCTGCGGCAGAGTAAGATCGTTTCGATTCCGAAATCTGTTCATGAGGAACGCATCCGCCAGAATTATGATGTGGACGATTTCATTTTGACGGAGGAGGACATGAGCATAATCGAGGGTATGGATACGGGCAGAAGCCTCATTCTGGATGTGCCAAGTCTGAATGAAGTGCGCCGCCTGCATGGGATTCGTTTTGAGCAGTAACATCGGAAAGGAGATTTTTAGATATGAAGAAACATATTGGTTCTAAACTGGCATTGTATCCAACAACGCTGGTGGTAGTTGGTACAATGGTAAACGGTAAGCCCAACTGGACGCTGGTCGGACATCTGGGCATCATCGGCCATGACCGGGTGATGGTCAGCATGAGCGATGCTCACTATTCCAACCAAGGCATCCGGGACACGAAAACGCTGTCTATCAACATTGTGGATGAGGCCGTGCTGCAAAAGGCCGACTATGCGGGCTGCGTCAGCGGTATGAAGGAGGATAAGTCGGAACTGTTTGCTTATCATATCGCAGACAACGGTGCGCCGATGATTGACGCATCCCCTGTTTCTATGGCGTGCACCGTGGAAGATGTATATAAAACGGAAGGCTTTGAGAGCTTTATCTGCAAAATCGCCGCAACCTATGCAGATGAGTCTGTATTGGATAGCAGCGGCAGACTGGATTATAACATCCTCAAGCCGGTACTGTTTGAGATGCCGACTTATCAATATCTGAAAACCGGCGAGGTGTTGGGAAAGTGCATGAGCATGGGAAAGGAGGAACTGTAATGCCGCATATTGCGATCACCATGATTCCGGGACGGGATGAAGCCACTAAGCGTACATTGGCGCAAAAGGCGCAGGAATTTATGGTCAAAGAATTAGGTGTTGAACCCAAGTTTGTGTCTGTATCTATTCAGGATGTTCCTATGGAGAACTGGCAGGAATCTATGTAACAGTTTACCGATGACATCCTTTATGTCAGACCCGGTGTATAAGAAATGGAGGAATATTGAAATGAGCAAGAAACTGATCGCTTATTTTTCTGCAAGCGGCACAACGAAAAAGGCCGCGGAACATTTGGCAAAGGCAGTGGGCGCTGATCTGTTCGAGATCAAACCTGTTGTCCCTTACAGCAGTGCTGATCTGAACTGTATGGACAAAAAGAGCCGCAGCAGTGTGGAGATGAATGATCCTGCATCCCGTCCGGAGATCGCAGAGCGGTTTCCGAATATGACCGATTATGAAACGGCATATATCGGTTTTCCCATTTGGTGGTATGTAGCGCCGCGCATTATCAGTACCTTTGTGGAAAGCTATGATTTTTCCGGGAAAACGATGGTGCCGTTTGCCACCTCTGGTGGCAGCGGTATGGGGAGAACGGTTGACGAACTGAAGAAGCTCTGCCCGGACGCAGACTGGAAGGCCGGAAAGATGGTGAACGGTGCCTCTGAAAGAGAACTTGCAGACTGGGCAAATAAATTTTAATGGAGGGAACGACTATGGAATTAAGAAAAAATGATCCGGAATTTGCGGAACGTTTCCAGCACTTCGCTTTTGACGAGGTGGTAAATGAAGAAAATCAGCAACTTGACGCACCTACACGCTATCTGGCGATTCTTTCTGCGCTGATTGGATGCGGCGGCGTGGACGCTTATCGGGAAATGCTGCCAATCGCACTGGAAAACGGTATGACGCCGGTTATGGTAAAGGAAACGGTCTATCAGGCTACGGATTATCTGGGCTACGGAAGAATGCTTCCCTTCCTCAATGCAACCAACGAGGTTTTTGCTGACAGAAATATTCCCCTCCCCCTGCCCGGTAAGGCTACCACAACTATGGAGAACCGGCTGGAAAAAGGCGCAGAAGCGCAGGCCGAGATCTTTGGAGAACAGATGAAAGAGGCGTGGAAGAACGGACATATCAACCGCTGGCTGGCGGCGAACTGCTTTGGAGACTTTTATACCCGCACCGGTCTTGATCTTCCGCAGCGCGAGATGATTACCTTCTGCTTCCTGATGGCACAGGGCGGCTGTGAGCCGCAGCTGATCGCTCACGCGAAGGGGAACATGAATCTGGGCAATGACAAGGATTTTCTGATCCGGGTGGTATCCCAATGCCTGCCCTACATCGGTTATCCTCGTAGCCTGAACGCCATAAGCTGCATCCAAAAGGCTACTGAGTAACAGGAGGAATCGGATATGGAATACACAAACTTAGGAAATACGGACATTCAAATCTCTAAATTATGCGTGGGCTGTATGAGCTTCGGCAAGGCCGGAACCCTACACGACTGGACTCTGGATGAAGCGGCGACCGGAGAAGTTGTAAAACACGCGCTTTCTCTGGGTATCAATTTCTTTGATACGGCCAACGGTTACTCGGCTGGAACCAGCGAGGAATATCTGGGACGGGCGCTGAAAAAGAACATTGACCGTGATAAGGTGGTCATTGCCTCGAAGGTCTATTTTAACCCCGGCAGGCTGTCTGCCCCGGCTATCCGCCGGGAGATTGACGGAACGCTGAAACGACTGGGTACGGATTACTTGGATCTGTACATCATCCACCGCTTTGACTATGAAACTCCTATTGAGGAAACCATGGAGGCACTGAACGAGCTGGTAAAAGCCGGAAAGGTGCGGGCGCTGGGGGCCTCTGCTATGTATGGGTATCAGTTTTACAATATGCAGCTCGCCGCCCGTGACCACGGATGGGCGCAATTTGAGACCATGGAGAACCATTATAATCTTCTTTACCGGGAGGATGAGCGGGAACTGATTCCCATCTGCAAACAGATGGGCGTGTCCCTGATGCCTTACAGCCCCTTAGCGGCAGGACACTTGACCCGGCCTGAGTGGAAAGCAGATACCATGCGCAGCCGCACCGACCGGGTGGCCATGGGGAAATATGACCGTACCGAAGAACAGGATATGCAGATTGTGAGCCGGGTTCACGAACTGGCGGAGCGGTACGGTGTCAAGATGTCACAGATTGCCATCGCGTGGCACTGGGCCAAAGGGGTTGCGTCTCCTATCATCGGGGCGACGAAGGCTGTCTACTTTGACGATGCGGTGGGTGCGCTGGCAGTTAAGCTGACGGCAGAGGACATCGACTGGCTGGAAGAACCCTATCTTCCCCATCGGATTGTAGGCACGATTGACCACAATCCTGCAGACGGCATGATGCTGCTGGATGAAAAGAAATAGAAAGGGGTGGCCGAATTGAAAAAATTAACGGCATGGGTACTTTCTCTTTGCATTTTGTTTGGATTGACTGCCTGCGGCGGGCAGACGGAAGAACCTGCTGCAACATCCGACACTTCTGGGTCCGGCATTTCGCAGCCGGCTGAGGAAGAAAGTCAGTCTTCTGCTGCCGCAGAAGAAAATACGCAGATAGCTCAGGAGACAGGAGAATATTCTGATTGCCTATTTTTCATGGGCGGATAATACGGTTGTGGAAGACGAGGAAGCCGCTGTTCAATCTGCACTTGCTCATTATGAATCTATCGGTGACAGAGAAAATTATAGCGATGTAGATGCGGTCGCTTCGGCCAGCGTAGTGGCTCCGGGAAATACTGCACATATGGCGCAGTGGATTCAGGAGTATGTGGGAGGAGAACTGTTTCCCATCGTTGTGACGGAAACATATCCCGACAACTATGACGAGTGTATGGAACGGGCAGCGGATGAGAAAGCGGAAAACGCCCGTCCGGAACTGGCAAATCCATCTGGATAACATAGGCGATTACGATGTTATCTTTTTGGGTTTTCCCAACTGGTGGTCTAGTGCGCCTATGGCGATTTTCTCCTTCATTGAAGAATATGATCTTTCCGGGAAAACTATCGTCCCTTTCTGTGCCCATGGAATCGGAGGAATCGCGGCTGGTGTGAGAGATATTACCGCGGCCCTGCCTGATTCCGTAACGGTTTTGGATGCTCTTGGCGTTTATCGGGCAGATATTGGAAATTCTGAGCCTGCGGTTCAGGAGTGGCTGACAGAGCTTGGATTTGAAAAAAAAGAGGAAATATCCCAGATGGAAAATGAGGAAAGAAAGCTGAAAATGACAGTCGATGGACAGGAGATCAGCATCACGCTTTATGATACCCCGGCAGCAAACGCATTATATGAAATGCTTCCACTCGAACTGAGCTTTGAGGATTTTAATGGGGTAGAGAAGATCAGCTATCTTCCGCAGGAATTACCGACGGAAGGGGAACCTGATGGCTGCGATCCGGATGTAGGAGATTTCTGCCTGTATGCGCCATGGGGGAATCTGTCGGTATTCTATCAGGATTTCCAATATTCGGACAGCTTAATCCTGTTGGGACATATTGATTCTGGGATGGAGCTGCTTTCCGGTCAGAGCGGAGATTTCTCCGCTACGCTGGAAGTGGCAGAATGAGAAAAATTTATTAGAGGTAAGACCATGAAAAAATTTGCAGCACTTTTACTTACTTTTGTGATGGCTGTTTCCCTTGCGGCCTGTGCCGGAAACAGTGAACCGGCTGAAACAAGTACCCCGGATGCGGAGAGCAGCATTTCTGCGGAATCAACTACGCCGGAAAGCAGTGAGGCCGTATCGGAACCGGAAAGCGAACTCGCCACGGACAGTCAGACGGAGGAAACGGAATCCCCGGCTGATACAGATACCGAGTCAATAGGAACGAATGTACTGGTAGCCTATTTTTCCGCCACCGGAACCACAGAGGGCGTTGCGGAGAATATTGCCGGCGGTTTGGATGCCGACCTTTATGAGATTGTTCTGGAGGAGCCTTATACAGATGCTGACTTGGATTATCATGACGACAACAGCCGCAGCACTATTGAAATGAATGATCCTTCTTCCCGTCCGGCGATTTCCGGCTCCGTGGAGAACATGGAACAGTATTCCATCGTATTCATCGGTTATCCCATCTGGTGGGGAGAAGCTCCGAGAATCGTCAGCACCTTTATGGAAAACTATGATTTTTCCGGCAAGACGATTGTTCCCTTCTGCACCTCCGAGGGCAGCGGCATCAGCTCCAGCGTTTCCAATCTGGAGGAATTGACAAGCGGAGCCACATGGCTTGACGGTCAGAGACTGAACGGCAGCGATTCTTTAGATACCGTCATGGAATGGGTAAACAGTCTTGGACTGGATTTCGATGCGTAATTGTAGCCGGGTAATGGAAAGGAGCAGCGAGCTATGAAAGTAAAAAGGAAAGTAAAAATGAGAATAGACCTCCTGATGACCATTCTGCTGCTCCTGCTGATGGCATATCAGGTAACGGGAGAAGCGCTTCATGAATACATAGGAGCAGAAATGATAATCTTGTTCCTGCTCCACAACTTTTTGAATATCCGCTGGTATGGCAGTTTGGTAAGGGGAAAATACCCTGTCCTGCGTATTCTCCGCACGGCGGTAAATTTTTCCTGCCTTGCCGCAATGTTAATTCAGGCATACAGCGGAATCGTCCTGTCACGCTATGTATTTGCTACACTTCCTATAAACGGCGGTATGGCAACAGCCAGAGTGATGCACCTTGCAGGCTCCTATTGGGGGGATGCACTCATGAGCATCCACTTGGGTCTGCATTGGGGAATGATTATAGGAATGTTCCGTAAGTTATCCGGAGGGAATATACCTACACCATTTATATGGGTTCTTCGGCTGCTAGCGGCGGGAATCGCCGTATATGGCGTAGTTTGTTTTTATCAGGAAGATATTGTCTCCTATATGTTTCTTAAGGTTGAATTTGCTTTTCTGGACTATGAAAAGAACGGAATTTTAATTCTTTCAGAGTATCTGGCAATGATGGGTATGTGGGTATTTCTTTTCTACCATATTTCTAAGGCATTGGGGAATGCATCTAAACCAAAGCAAAGGGAGAAAGCGGCATAAAAATAATTGCTGTTTAAATTACGGAAAATTTCAATGTGTCAGAAGGTGATTAAATGGGAAATTAGCTGTATTAGATTTATCGGAAACCAGCAAACAGATTTGTGAAAAGCTGTTTGTGCTGCTTAACGCAGAGCAGCGAGCAGATTTAACCCGATATGTTCTTAGTCGGGAACAGCCAAGCGCTGCTTTTAGAACAGATTCAGTTTCGATTCATAGTGGTTCCGCATTACAGGTAACTTCTATGCTGCCATTGACAGAAATACGGGAAGGCGATCTGTATTTCTGTCTGGAGGAAAGGACGGTACGTGTCTGCGGGCAGGAAATTGAGCTGACAGCAAAGGAATTTGATATTTTTGCCCTGCTGATTCTGAATCCCCGCCGTGTGTTCACTTATGAAATGATCATGGATATTGTCTGGAATGAACCGTATAATGCCTATTCCAGGAAAACGATTATCAATCATATCAGCAATATCCGCAGGAAACTAAAACTACATTCCGAAATCCCTGATTACATCAAGAGCGTATACGGCGTCGGATATAAATTTGACATACCGCATACTAAAGAATAAAAGAGCTTGCCGCCACGAAACATCTGCGGCGGATTTTTTTGAGAAAATTTTATGCAGACAGCAACTTTCCCCTGAAAAATGTACGGATATATGAGGGGATCATTTTGAAACCGCTTATCCGCATACTGAAATTATGAATTTTTTGTGAATTTTTCAAAATCCCCCCGTCATTTTGCCTCAAAAATGAACTGTATAGTAGAGGGACATTTTTACGGTCAGGAAGGAGGTGTTTTTATCCGCAATCAGATTCCGGTTATGAATTATCCGCAGTACCGCCGGATGCGTAAGCTGGTGCATGAGTGCTGCAACTATGACAACGGCAACTGTGTTCTTCTGGATGACGGGGAGGAATGTGTCTGCGTCCAGAGTATTTCCTATTCGCTTCTCTGTAAATGGTTTCGCTGCGCTGTCCTGCCGCTGGACGAACCGTTGGAAACGGCGCTACTGTTCCGGGAGGAATTAAAACGCTGCGTGGTCTGCGGCCAGCCATTCCTCCCCGGTTCCAACCGGGCAAAATACTGTAAGCTCTGTGCGGCAAAAGTTCACTGCAGACAGAAAACAGCCAGCGACAGGAAAAGGCGGGTACTATGCGGACAATTAGAAGCGAAAAAGCCTTGCATTTACTGATGTTGCGGGCTACGGTCAGTGAGTATGAGGGATAAATTCCCCTGCTCCCCTCTGAAACCCGCTTTTAACTGTCCGCAGGGGAATTTTGACCTAAACAGGATTTTCCCATTCAGGTATTGATTTTGATTCTGTCAATTTATAAGTATTGCCGGTTCTGCCTGTATGGGATTCTTCAATACTGGATTTTCAGAGACTGGAAAACCTGACGCTCTGGACAGCCCTGTTCCTCTCTTTCCGGCGCCGGATTCCCAGACAGTCCTGAAGCCCATATTTAGACGGAAATTAAAGAGAAGAAGTTAATAACAAGATAGTCAATATCAATCCAATCAATCGGGGATGGATTGGTGGAAACACCACAAGGGTGTACCACTATGCCGTAAGAAACACGGCAGGAATAAGGAAAGGAGTACATGATGCAAAATGATTTTTTGACACCTTACAAGGAGGACAGCGGCATACCGCTCTATCTGCCCTTTCCTCGGTTTCTCATACCATTGGACTTATCCAATGACGCAAAGGTTTTATATGCCCTGCTCTTTGATCGAGCAGGCATTTCCAGAGAAAACGGATACATAGAACCAGACGGGCGGATTCGTCTCTACTTTACACTGGAAGAAGCAAAAGGAAAACTGAACAGGAGCAGGCAGGTAGCAACAAGGGCATTTCAGGAATTGGAACGCAGCGGCCTGATTATCCGCAAAAAACAAGGGCTTGGCCGCCCGGCGGTTATTACGCTGAATACTTTGCCCTTTGGAAAGGAGCGTGATGTGATTGCGTGATCCCGCAGATTTAAGCAGACTTTCCCAAAATCTGAAACCGGAAATTGCCGAGCGTGTGGCAAAGCATTTCAAAAATGGCGCTTTTGAGTTTGATTTCAGTACGGAAGAAATGATTGACGTTGAAGGGAATACCGTCTACCGTCATCCCTCATTACGCGGAGGGAGAGGCGAAAAGTGTACTGGATAAGCTACGCCGTATCATAGCGGGAAATTTGGAGAAAACCGAATGAAAGCTGCTGAAAAAAGAGGACGGGCGCGTTATAATATAGGCAGCCGTTTACCTGGCTGTTATCCCGGACTACGGGAGGAAAGGAGCTACTATGAACCAGCAGCCAGATAAGATCACAGCTTTATATTGCCGTTTGAGCCAGGACGACGCACTTGATGAGGAGAGCAATTCCATTACCAACCAAAAGGCGTTATTATCCAAATATGCAGCGGAACATAGATTCCGCAATCTCATGTTTTTCGTGGACGACGGATTCTCAGGGACAAATTTCCAAAGACCCGGATTTCAGGAAATGATGAAATATGTGGAGGACTATTCCGTTTCCACGCTGATCGTCAAAGACCTCTCCCGTCTCGGCCGGGAGTATTCCTATATGGGACGCCTGCAGGATTTTATTTTTTCCGCCTATGACGTCCGTTTTATCGCCATCAACGATGATGTGGACAGCGCGAAAGGCGAAAACGACTTTGCTGTGTTCAAAAACGTATTTAACGATTATTACGCAAAGGATACAAGCAAAAAAATCCGGGCAGTCGTAAAGATGCACGGAGAAGCCGGGGAACATATCGCCAGCAACCCGCCCTACGGATATATCAAAGACCCGGAAAATAAAAAGAAATGGATCGTGAACGAGGAATCCGTAAAGGTGGTGCGGCGGAGCTTTGACCTCTGTATTGCAGGCAAAGGGCCGATGCAGATCGCAAAAATCCTGACTGCCGATAAAGTGCTGACTGTTACGGCGTACAACGCCAGACAGAAAGGATGGGCTATGCCAGACAACCTATATCAGTGGTGTGCTAAATCCGTTGCCGGAATACTGGAGCGGCAGGAGTATACCGGCTGTACTGTCAATTTTAAGACGTATACAAAGTCCCTCAAATTCAAGAAGCGGATGGAAAACCCAAAAGAAAACCAGAGGGTGTTTGAAGATACGCAATCGGCAATCATTGAGCGGGGACAGTGGGAACGGGTGCAGGCGTTAAGAGCGAATAAGCGCAGGCCGACAAAGACGGGGAAAACCAGCATTTTCTCCGGCCTTGTCTATTGCGCCGACTGCGGCGCAAAGCTCTATTACTGTACCTGCAATACCTACAGGGATGATTCACAGGATCATTTTGTCTGCTCCAACTATAAGAGCAATACTGGTTCCTGCAAAATCCACTACATTCGGGAAGTCACGCTTTATAAGCGGGTGCTGGAATGTATTCAGGGGACGCTGACCTATGTGCGCTTGTTCCGGGATGATTTTACCCAAGAAATGCTGGCTCAGGACGAAGCCAGCCGGAAGGCGGAACTGGCACAGAAGCGGAAAGCCCTCTCCGGGGCGCAAAAGCGCATGGAGGATTTGGACAAGATCATCCAAAGACTTTATGAAGATTCTGTACTTGGAAAGCTAAGCGACCTTCGCTCTCAAAAGCTCTCAGCACAGTATGAAGCGGAGCAAGCAGAGATTCAACACCTTGCGATTTCGCTGGAAAGGGAAATTGAAAATGAAGCCGGACAGATCGCCGATGTGGGGCGTTTCCTTCAGCTTGCCGACAGGTATTCCGACTTGCAAGACCTTGATGCCTCTACGGTAAATGAACTGATTGAAAAGATCGTGATTCATAGCCCGGAGAAGATCGGCGGGAAGAAACATGTCACGATTGAAATCTACTTTACCTATGTGGGTAAAATCCGAATTCCACTTGCCAAACCGAAATTACTGACAGATACGGAAAAATCGGCGTGACCTCCGCCACGCCGGTTTCACCGGAAATTTCATTTACTTCCTTATGGGACGCCGCCTAAACTCCGGGAGCGCTTTTTGCATATTTTTCAAACAGTGAGAGAAAATAAATTCAGATGAGCGGCTTCTGCCGTTTGGCGTCTCATAAAGAAAGGAACGTGGACTGTTTGAAAATTACCGAGCAAGAATACTCTCAGATGACCAATCAAGCGTCACCCAATTCTAAATGCTGGAGAAATGCTCTTTTCGCCTTTCTGATCGGCGGGCTGATCTGTGTAATCGGCCAGATCCTAGTCAATTTATATCAACAGACAGGCTTGAGCCTTCAGGATGCCAGGTGTGCCGTATCCGTGACCCTGGTAGGGCTGAGCGCTGTTTTGACCGCCTTGCATGTTTACGACAATATCGCCAAGGTTGCCGGAGCGGGTACTCTGGTGCCGATTACAGGCTTTGCCAACGCCGTGGTCAGTCCGGCGATTGAGTTCAAGGCGGAGGGCTTTATTATGGGGATTGGGGCGAAAATGTTTGTGATTGCCGGTCCGGTTTTGGTATACGGTATTACAGCCTCGGTGATTTACGGTATTATCGTGTATGTGTTCGGGCTGTATTGATTATGTACGGCTGACTTACGCTGGAGAAAGGGAAATGGATGATTTTTAAAACTGCCTTGCGGCTCGGTCAGAGGCATTAGGGCTCAACTGTGCCGACGCCTGCGGTTATCTTACAGAGCTCTTATAGCACTGCACGTTATTGATTCACTTTACATCTTAACGATACGAGGAGGAAATCCTATGGGTAAAAGGATGGGACGGTATACTGTCGTCATGGAGCGCAAGCCGGCGATCCTGGGTTATGCGGCGATCTGCGGGAAGAAGGAGTCGGAGGGGCCTCTGGGCGCCGCCTTTGACCTAACCTATGAAGATACTACGCTGGGAGAAAAAAGCTGGGAAAAAGCGGAAAGCCGGCTGCAAAAGGAAGCGGTAAACTGTGCAATGAAGAAAGCGGGGGTGACGGCTGGTGCTGTGGACTACATTTTCGCGGGAGATCTGCTCAATCAATGCATCTCTTCCACCTTTGGACTTAGAAGCCTGGGGATCCCTTTTCTGGGACAGTACGGCGCCTGTTCTACCATGGCGCAGACCCTGGCGATGTCCTCCTTCCTGGTGGATGGAGGAATGGCGAACCTTTGTGTTGCAGTCACATCCAGCCATTTCTGCTCGGCGGAGCGTCAGTTCCGCTTTCCCTTGGAATACGGAGGGCAAAGAACCCCTACCGCCCAATGGACGGTAACCGGCTCCGGCGCCGCGGTGGTGGGAAAGGGAGAGGGCGTTCCCTATGTTTCGGCGGTGACCGTGGGCAGAATCGCCGATCTGGGGATTAAGGATGCAGCCAATATGGGGGCAGCTATGGCGCCTGCCGCCGCCCAGACTTTGCGGGATTTTCTCAGCGATACAGGAACAAATCCTCAGGATTATGATTTAATTCTGACCGGGGACTTGGGCGAGGTGGGAAGCAAGCTGCTGTATGAGATTTTGAGCAGAGAAAATGTATCTATTCAGGAAAACCATCAGGATTGCGGATTACTAATTTATGACCGACAGGCTCAGGATGTTCATGCGGGAGGCTCCGGATGCGGATGCAGCGCGTCGGTGCTTTGCTCGGTGATTTTAAAGAAAATGCAGAAGGGCCAGCTTCGAAATATTCTGTTCATGGCTACCGGAGCTCTTATGTCGCCGACATCATCCCAGCAGGGAGAAAGCATCCCCGGGGTAGCCCATTTGATTAATATTAGAATATAAAAGGGCAGACTGTATTATTAGCTTTGGAGCTTCTCAGCACGGAAGGAAAGAATTATAGAATGCGTTTTGAATGATAGAAAAGACGGCGGCGGTAAAATGCCTGTGGAATGGTAAAAGGCCGCCGGTTTATCCCACAGATATCCTTCTCTGCGAAGATTGAATTCATTAAAAAACACAGACAGCTTTGTAAAATGGAAAAACGTAAAATATGTATCGGTTTTGTCACGCCGCCGTCCCGAAAAAGTCACGCTTTTGGGAACGGCGGTTTCTTTGCTTGAATTGAATTTTTCAGCTTGCTATAATATAAAGAAAAGCTGTGATAAAGTGTTCGGCGGGAAAGAGGGATACTGTGGTTGAAATTCTGATTGTAGAAGATGATCCGAATATCGCGAGAACCATTGAGGTGACCATCTCTTTAGTAGGGTATGAATGCAGGATCTGCGGCGACGGCGCCGCCGCTGTGCAGGAGGTGCTGGAGCACGATTACGATTTGGTTCTGCTGGACGTCATGCTGCCCGGGATGGATGGCTTTGAGGTGATTCAAAAAATCCAAAGCAAGGGCACGCCGGTAATCTTTTTAACAGCGCTGCAGGATGTGACGGATAAGGTAAAGGGGCTGCGCCTGGGGGCGGAGGATTATATCGTAAAGCCTTTTGAGGCAGTGGAGCTTTTGGCGCGCATCGAGGTGGTGCTGTGCCGTTCTCATAAGGGCCGTGTCCAAATCGCGTATGATGATATTACCATAGATATGGACAGGCACCTGGTGACGAAGGCGGGGGAGCCTGTAGCGCTGACTCCCAAGGAATTTTCCCTGCTGGCCTTTTTTATGGAGAATGTAGACGTCGCCGTCACCAGAGAACGGCTTCTGGCCGCTGTTTGGGGTTATGAATTCCAGGGAGAAAGCCGTACGGTGGACATTCATGTGCAGCAGCTGCGGAAAAAGCTGGATTTAAGCCGCAGACTGATTACGATTCCCAAGCTTGGCTATCGTCTGGAAAGCAGGTGAAGCCGTGAAATTGTGGGACAAGCCTTTCCTCGCTTCCATGAAGCTGTGGCAGAAGATTTTTTTAGTTTCTCTTGCGGTGGTTTTGGCGGCGGTGTGCATTACCGCCTTGTCAGTGCTGGCAAGCTATTTTTCCGCTTCCGTGGAGAGGGAAAAAATGCAGGATGTATCTTCCCATGAGTATTACGCTTCCAGCCTCGCCAATACCGTTGCTTATGAACGGATTCGTCAGGGACAGATCTTACTGCCGGGGGAAACGGTGGAACAGCTCCTGAAAACGGGCATAGCCGCCCGGACCGGAACCAATACGGGAACCGCGGTTTACAGAGGGGAAAGCTTGATCGCTTCTACGCAAATGGACCATCTGTCCAAGCAGCCGGAGTTTGTGAACCGGGTGCGGGAAAACGGCCAATGCCTGTCCCTGATTATCGATGTGGATGACAGAACTCTGCTGAACATTGGCTCAGGCCTGCGGCTGGAGGGCGTGGAATACTATCTCTTTACCGCCTATGACGTAACGGAAATCTACCGGATCTACCAGAATCAGCTGAGGTTTATCAGTATTGTGAGCATTGTATTTGCCATAGTCACCGGCGTTATTTTGTGGGCGGGTACGCGCCATTTGCTTCGGCCCCTGACTGTGGTCAATGGGTCTCTGGGAAAAATAACAGCCGGCGATTATCAGATCAGAATTAAAGAACAGGGAAGCAGCGAGTTCCAGGAATTAATTCGGAATGTGAACGAAATGACAGAAGCGATCCAAAATAATGTGGAGCAGCTGCGCCAGATTGCCGACAGCAGGAAGCGGTTTGTAGACAGCTTGGCTCATGAGATGAAAACACCCTTGACCTCCGTGATGTGTTTGGGAGATGTGTTGCTTTGTAAGCGGGTGGTAACGGACAGTGAACGTCAGGAGTACGCCAGGATTATCGTGGAGGATGCCAAAAGGCTCAGAGGGCTGTCCGGCAAGCTTTTAGAGCTGTCTATTACCGATAACGTTCCCCTGGAACTGGAACGGATCTCCATTGCGGAGCTTTTAGAGGGTGTGGAGGCGTCTGTGACGCCGGTGCTGGAAAAACGGCGGCTGAGGCTGGAGGTGATTCCAGCGGACGCCTGGATTACTGTGGACAAGGAGTTGTTTCAGTCACTCCTTTATAATCTGATCGATAATGGGATGAAGGCCTCCGGCGAGGGACAAACGCTCCGGGTTTTCTGTGAAAAGTCGGAGCAGACATTGACGGTCGCAGTAGAAGATCAGGGAATCGGCATGAGCCCTGAGGAGCTGAAAAAGATTACGGAGCCCTTTTATATGGCGGATAAATCCCGTTCCCGAAAGGAAGGCGGAGTGGGCCTTGGCTTGTCTCTCTGCGCGTCGATCGCGGAACGCCATCACGCTCAACTGACCTTTGAGAGCGCTTTAGGGAAGGGAACCACGGTGCGGATATCCATTCCCTTGGCAAAGGAGGATCCATGATGAAATTAGCGAGAAAAAGCGTGCCGTTTATCATTGCGGTAGCTTTGCTGGCGGCGTGCCTGCTGGCGGTTGGATTATCGCCTTTGGTTCTTCCGGACTATAAGGGAACCATCGAGGAAAGAGAGCAGCCCCAAAATTTCAACCTCCTTTATCTTAACAGCGGAGAGGAGCTGAATCTCTACCCTTGGAACCTGTATACGGGCCAGGAGCAGGAGCTTTTCGAGGAGGAGATAGTCAGCTTTGCGGCAAACAGCGTGCGGATTTTGGGCGGCGGCTCTTGGACCGATGAAGAGCTTTATCCTTTGATTAAATTTCGGTATTCGGGCCAGGATTTGAGGTTTTTAAAGGATATGACGCTCACCGAAAAGGACGGCAGGCGGTATTTAGTAAATATGGCTCTCGATCCTAACGGCCTTTGCTATTTTTCCTATGTGAATCAGGATGAGCGGGAGGCAACGGCTGATGAAATGGACCAGGCCCTCGGCAAGCTCCAAGAGGATTGGGAGAAGTTTCTGTCAGATCCGCTGCCGGCAGACAGTGAAGTGGATCTGTATGAAGAGAAGCCTTCGGGAAGCTATCAGCTGGACGATGGAGAGTTGAAAACGGATAACGCGTTTTATATGTTTTTTATGCGCTGCCAGATGCTGAGTGATCAGATGAGAAAAGAGCAGTATTCCGATTATATAGGGGATAATTTATACACGATCTGGGAACTGGTTCTGAAATCAGAGTTTACCAGCTTGTCGTATGATAACCACATTTACGCCATGTATTCCAATGATGGCGGAACATCCATGGTTTTGATTTACAGCCCGATAGAGGAACGCTTTGTAGGCTTCAGCTTAAAATACTGAAAAGGCTTTCCAGTGAGCGGTTTATGTGCCGGGAATTTTTCCGCGGCCTCTATATTATGCTTTTAAAGAAAGAAATATATCCCGGGCTTAGAGGCGCTGTTTTGCTGTTTGGGCAGAACAGCGTCCGTTTTTTCGACGAAACGGCGCTGGTTGCAAATACATATAAAAACGCGCGGCAAAATTGGGCGGTGAGATGAAAAATTTTAGCAGGGGCGGCTGATTGCCGCCCCTGCCTCGTTTCTCAACGCACCGCTCTCAAGCCGCGCGTTTTTACGTTTCCCTTACATTTTTTTGAGGACATTTTGCAAGGCCACCGCATACAATTACCTTAGAAAATGGGTAAGACCATAAAGCTTGGGGGATTTGGTATGAGTCAAGGGAAATGTAAGCCTCCGGATAAGAGGTATCGTCGAAAGAAAAAGCTGCTGCCTGGTTCCTTAGTAGTTCTTTTTCTTGGTGTTTTGTTTATCGCCGTGCTGGCGGGCATGAAAAGCGCTCAGTTTTTAGAACCGATCAATACATCCTTTACGCCCCGTGGGGAGTCGTCAAAGGGGATAGAGCAGGAAAGCTATCGGTTCTCCCCGGAGGCTGATGAAAAGAGCTATGGAAAAGGCGAGGAAAATAATGGCTCTGGAATCAATCCGGAGGCAGAAGATGCCAAGCTTCAAAGGACGCAGTCCGCGGTTTCTTCCAGCGATCCTGATCTGAAGAACGATACGGGCGATGACGCAGGGGAGGACGGCGTCCTTATAGACGCGCCTTATATCAGCCAACTGGGAACGTACCCCACCGGATGCGAGTCGGTTTCAGCGGTGATGGCCCTTCAGCATCTGGGAATCGATATTACTGTAGACGAATTTATCGACCGGTATCTGGATTTGGGAACCGAGCCCTGGACTGCGGAGGACGGAACGATGCACGGCGGGGATCCGTGGGAAACCTTCTTAGGAAATCCCAGAGAGGCCAGTGGCTGGGGATGTTATGCTCCCGTAATCGAAAGGGCTATCAAAAAAGCCGTTGATCCGGATCAATTTCAGGTAAGCCTTTTGTTTGGAATCCCCCTGGACGTATTGTGTGAAACCTATCTGCAAAATAATATTCCGGTAATCCTGTGGGCGACCATTGATATGGAATATCCCACTCCAGGCGACTGCTGGCTGATGGAAGGAACAGGGGAGGAGCTGCAGTGGATGCGGCCGGAGCACTGCCTCCTCCTGGTAGGCTATAACCAGGACTATTATTATTTCAACGACCCTACTGCGGAACGGCAGTACCGATATGAAAAAAGCGCCTGTGAGGCTGCCTATCAAGGACTGCATTCCCAGGCAGTGGCGGTGTATGAAAAATCGTATCCGCCTTTAAAAACAGCGGAGTAAAGCCTGCTGTTTTTTAACAGCTTGTTATATATGGCTTGCTGCGTATGAGAAAAAATCTTCTGACAGTCAGTCCACGGGATTTAATATTCGTAAGCATGCCATTCTAAAGCGGCCCTGCGCCTTAAGCATTTTAAGCGCTCCCATTGAAAAAGCTGCAGAAATACGGTTCGAAAACCAGCCCGGCGCCCCTTTCGTTTAGCGGGTGAGAGGACCGGCTGGCTCAATATGCTGAAAAGAAGGAAATCCGATTATTTTGGATTTCCTTCTTTTTCTAATTTACAGATCATTTTCCAAACAGTTTCCAGGGAAAACAGCAGCTCCTTCTGTTCTCCCTGGGTGAGAATGGAGAGATGCTCTTCAATTCCCCGGCAGACCGCCGTCCGCAGCTTGTCCATCTGGGCCTCTCCATAAGCGCTTAAGCAGATAAAAATAAGCCTCCTGTCCTGCTTGCACGGCCGGCGTTCCACCAGGCCGGTGTCCGCCAGGCTGTTGATCAGACGGGTGCTTTGCTGTTTGGATACGCCGCAGTGAGCGGAAAGAGCGGACATAGTCATACAGCCCTCCCGCTTCAGCGCCATTAAGGCGTAAAATTGGAGAGGGCTTATTTTTGCTCGCAGCGCTCCCTCAATCGGGCGGATAATTTGGTTATAAAGCATGGGAATTAATAAAAAAAGCTGTTCGGAAATCATTTTTGAGGAATCCAAGACGCGCCTCCCGGTTACTTGACAAATATTTTTCAGCGTGTTACACTTGCTTGGTAAACAAATGATAACTGTTAACTTACAGTTAATATTTTACAGCAAAACCCTGATTTGTCAATGGACGGCTGACATTTTCAGAAAAATTTTTTATTTCCAGCTTTTTTTCTTAGAAAAAGTCTGGTATCATATAAAGATGTAGTAAAGAAAAAGGGGAGATACTCTTTTGAAAATCGGTCTGGACATCGGTTCCACCACCATTAAGTGTGTTGTGCTCAATGATAACGATGAAATCTTACATAAATCCTATGAACGCCACTATTCCCAAATTACGGAAAAGATTCGGGATATTCTTCAATATGTACGGGACAATGTGGTAAAGGGAAAAACCGCCCGGCTGGCAATTTCCGGTTCCGCTGGAATGGGAGTGGCGGAGAACTGCCGCCTGCCCTTTGTGCAGGAGGTGTTCGCCACCCGCGTGGCCGCCAACCGCCTTTTGCCAGGCAGCGACGTCATTATCGAGCTGGGCGGAGAGGATGCCAAAATCCTGTTTTTGACCGGCGGTATGGAGGTGCGGATGAACGGCACCTGCGCCGGAGGTACCGGCGCTTTCATCGATCAGATGGCCACCTTGCTGAACGTAGCTCCCGACGAGATGAACGAGCTTGCCAAATCCTATGAGAAAACCTATACCATCGCTTCCCGGTGCGGTGTATTCGCCAAATCGGATATCCAGCCCTTGCTGAACCAGGGCGCCAGGAAGAATGATATCGCCGCCAGTATTTTTTACGCTGTGGTCAACCAGACTATTGCCGGTTTGGCACAGGGGCGGGAGATCAAGGGGAATATCGTATATCTGGGCGGCCCCCTGACCTTCCTTTCCGAGCTGCGGAAAAGCTTTGACGAAACCTTGAAAACCAAGGGCACCTGCCCGGAAAATTCCCTGTACTATGTGGCGCTGGGAGCGGCTTTCTGCGCTGAGGAGGACATTGACCTGGATCAGGCGATCAGCCAGGCGGAGCATTACAGGGCCTCAGGAAACTTTGCGTATAATCCGCCGCTGTTTCAGTCCCGGGAGGACTATGACGCCTTTTTGGAACGCCACAGCCAATGCTCCGTGGAGCGGGGCGATTTTGACGCTTACCAGGGGAAGGTTTATCTCGGCATGGATGCGGGCTCTACCACGGTGAAAACCGTGGTGATGGGGGAGAACGGCGAACTGCTTTATTCCCAGTATCAGCCGAACTCCGGCAACCCGGTGCCGATCATCAAGGAGTTTTTAGAGAAGCTTTACCGGGAGCATCCCGATGTGGAGATCGCTGCAGGAGCGGTGACCGGCTACGGCGAAGAGATTATTAAAAACGCTTTCTGCGTTGATTTCGGCATTGTGGAAACAGTGGCCCATCTCACCGCCGCGAAGCGTTTTATGCCTGACGTTCAGTTTGTCATTGACATCGGCGGACAGGATATCAAGTGCTTTAAGATCCATAATGGCACTATTGATAATATTTTCTTAAACGAGGCTTGTTCCTCTGGGTGCGGCTCTTTTTTGCAAACCTTCGCCAATGCCCTGGGCTATTCCATTGAGGAGTTTTCCAAGCTGGGCCTGTTCGCCAAACAGCCGGTGAACCTAGGCTCCAGATGCACTGTGTTTATGAATTCCTCCGTGAAGCAGGCGCAAAAGGATGGCGCTACCATTGAGGACATTTCCGCGGGCCTTTCCCTGAGCGTGGTGAAAAACGCTCTTTATAAGGTGATCCGGGCTTCCTCTCCCGGCGAGTTGGGGCAAAGGATTGTGGTGCAAGGCGGCACCTTTTTAAACGACGCCGTCCTCCGGGCCTTCGAGCAGGAGATGGGGGTTCAGGTGGTGCGCCCGGATATCGCCGGGCTTATGGGGGCTTATGGCGCGGCGCTGTACGCTCAAAGCAGAAAAAGAGAAAAAAGCACCATTCTTACGGAAGAACAGCTTGCGAAATTTACCCATAAAATCAGTGTGGTTACCTGCGGCTTGTGCAGCAACCACTGCCGTCTGACCGTAAATACCTTTGAGGGCGGCAGAAAATATATTGGCGGCAACCGGTGTGAAAAGCCCATTACCAGGAAAAACGCCGGCGAGAGCCTGAATATTTATGAATATAAGCTGAAGCTCCTGGAGGAATACCGTTCCTGCGAGGGACCGAGAGGAACGATTGGAATCCCCATGGGCTTGAATATGTATGAGCTGCTGCCTTTCTGGTACCGTTTCTTTAAGGATCTGGGCTTCGGCGTGAAAACGTCGCCTCTGTCCAATTCCAAGCTGTATCTGCGGGGCCAGCATACCATTCCCAGCGATACGGTCTGTTTTCCGGCGAAGCTGATGCACGGCCATGTGCAGACCTTGATTGACGAGGGAGTCAAGACGATCTTCTATCCTTGTATGTCTTATAATTTGGATGAGAAGCTGGGAGATAACCATTACAACTGTCCGGTGGTGGCTTATTATCCCGAGGTTATCGCCGCCAATGTGGGGGACGCGGCAAAAATCACACTGATCCACGATTACCTGGGCCTGCACCGGAAGCGGGATTTTCCAGTGAAAGCCCACGCCATGCTCAATCAATATTTCGACGGCATCAGCTTGAAAGAGGTCAAAAAAGCGGCGAAAGCCGCCTATGAGGAGTATTACGGGTATTTTGAAAAGGTCCGGGCCAGAGGCGAGGAGATTCTGGAAACCGCTGAAAAGCAGGGAAAAGAGGTCATCGTTTTGGCCGGCCGGCCCTACCATGTGGACCCGGAGATCAACCACGGTATTGATAAGCTGATCGCCAGCTATGGCGTAGCTATTATATCTGAGGATGTCATCAGCTCCAGAGTGAAGAAATTTCATACCGGAGTTTTGAATCAGTGGACATATCATTCCCGGCTTTACGCCGCAGCCCATTATCTGAAGGATCAGCCCCATATGAATCTAGTGCAGCTGGTATCCTTCGGATGCGGCGTGGACGCGATCACCACCGACGAGGTTCGGGATATCCTGGAATCTGAGGGGAAAATCTACACCCAGATTAAAATTGACGAGATCACCAATCTGGGCGCGGTGAAAATCCGGCTGAGAAGCCTGTTCGCCGCCCTGGATCAGGAATAATCATTCAAGCCGGCGCGGATTTCTATACCAATCGTCAACGCCCGGCCGGCGGCGTTAAAGGAGACCATTATGGCAAAATTACAGTATGACAAAACCGGGCGCCTGCTGTTCACTAAGGAAATGAAAAAGGAATATACGATTTTGTTTCCCATGATGGCGCCGATCCATTTTAACATCATCAAGGATGTGTTTACTCACTACGGCTACAAGGCGGTGCTGTTGGAGACCACCGGCCCACAGATCGCCCAGACTGGTCTGAAATACGTACATAACGATACCTGCTATCCGGCAATTCTGGTCATCGGGCAGATGATCGACGCGCTGAATTCCGGCAAGTACGATTTGGACCACACTGCCCTGATGATCACCCAGACCGGCGGAGGCTGCCGGGCGTCCAATTACATCCATCTTCTGCGGAAGGCATTGAAAAAGGCCGGCTATGAAAAGGTGCCTGTGATCAGCCTGAATATTTCGGGTCTGGAGAAAAACAGCGGCTTTCATATTACTCTGCCTATGATCCGCCGGGTGGTGGCGGCTGTGGTTTACGGCGACGAGCTGATGCTGCTGCGAAACCAGTGCAAGCCTTATGAAATCATCGCCGGGGAAAGCGACCGGCTGGTGTCCAGATGGAGCCAGCAGCTGGCGAAGGAACTAAATTCCGGCAGCGGCTACAGCGCAAAGGATCTGGAAAGAAATATGAATAAAATCGTGGATGATTTTGCAAAGCTGAACCTGAACCATACCAAGAAGAAGGTTAAGGTCGGCGTGGTGGGGGAAATCTACGTCAAATACGCCCCGCTGGGCAATAACTGCCTGGAGGAGTTTTTGGAATCCCAGGACTGCGAGGTCTGCCTGCCGGGCATTTTAGGCTTCGCCATGTTTAAGGTGGATAACCGCCTGGAGGATATCAAGCTTTACGGAGGAAACCCGCTGAAGTACGCGGCGGTTAGCGCCCTAATGAAATACTGCACCAAGATCGAGTCAATTCTGATCGCGGCGGTCAAACGCCAGCCTAAATTTTTGCCGCCGAGCCCCTACGCTCACACCAAGAAGCTGGTAAAAGGCGTGATCGGCTATGGCGATAAAATGGGTGAGGGCTGGCTTTTAACGGCGGAGATGCTGGAGCTTGCGGAATCCGGCTATGAAAACATCGTCTGCACCCAGCCTTTCGGTTGCCTTCCTAACCACATTTGCGGCAAAGGTATGATCCGTAAGATAAAGGAGCGAAATCCCAAGGCAAATATTGTGGCCATCGATTACGACCCTGGCGCCACCCGGGTAAACCAGGAGAACCGAATTAAGCTGATGCTGTCGGTGGCTCGTGAAAACCTCCAGCAGGAGAAAACGGTGCCGGATCAGAAGCCGGCCGATGCCGAGAAAGCCGTATCAGTGAAATAACTGGAATCTGGAGGATATCAAGCTTTCTTTGCCGCGCTCAGTCAATTCAAAGGAAATAGAAAAAGAACAAGCCTGTTTTGAAGCGCCCCGTTTGTTATTCAGTAAATCTTACTGAATAACAAACGGGGCGCTTAGTTGTGCAAAAAGGAAAAGCAAATCAGATTACACGCCGGAATTTAAGAAGACGGCAGTGGAAACTATGCGGCTGACGTTCCCTGCTAAATCGCCTGCTGGTAAGATATCGGCCGGGGATAGGAAACCCTGTGTTTGACCGCTTTGCATTTGAAATTGTGCCCCCTGGCAAAAGTTTGAGAAAAATTCTTTCTTCTTTCAAATTTCTACAATGGTTTCTGTAAGATTCAGTTGTATTTCCCCGGTAAGTTTATTATAATGGATTCTGTAGGAATGAAAGCGAGTGAGGAAAAGTATGAAAATCGGATTTGACAATGATCTATACTTAAAGATGCAGTCCAGTCACATTTTAGAGAGAATCAACCAGTTTGACAATAAGCTTTACCTGGAGCTGGGCGGTAAGCTGTTTGACGATTACCACGCCAGCCGAGTGCTGCCGGGCTTTCAGCCGGACAGTAAGGTGCGAATGCTTCTCCAGTTAAAGGATCAAGCGGAAATCGTTATCGTCATCAACGCAGCCGACATTGAAAAAAGTAAGGTCCGTGGCGATCTGGGGATCACTTATGACGCGGATGTATTCCGTCTGATTGATGCGTTTCGCGGGATCGGATTGTATGTAGGCGGCGTGGTGATCGCGCAATACTCGGGGCAAGCCGCAGCGGAGGCCTTTAAGAACCGCCTTCAGCTTCTCGGCGTACCGGTTTATCTCCACTATCCCATCGCCGGATATCCCGCCAATATTCCTCTGATCGTCAGCGACGAGGGATACGGTAAAAACGAGTATATTGAAACCACCCGTCCGCTGGTGATTGTGACGGCGCCCGGGCCGGGCAGCGGAAAGATGGCTACCTGTTTATCTCAGCTGTATCATGAGCATAAGCGGGGAATCAAGGCCGGCTATGCGAAATTTGAGACGTTTCCTATTTGGAATTTACCTCTGAAGCATCCGGTCAATCTGGCCTACGAGGCCGCTACAGCGGATTTAAATGATGTCAATATGATCGATCCCTTTCATTTGGAGGCCTATGGAACCACGGCGGTAAACTATAACCGGGATGTAGAAATATTTCCTGTGCTTAACGCTACCTTTGAGTGTATTTTTGGGGAAAGCCCTTATAAATCTCCCACAGATATGGGCGTAAATATGGCGGGAAAATGCATTGTGGATGACGAGGCCTGTAAGGAAGCCTCCTGTCAGGAGATCATCCGCCGGTATTATTATACCCAGCGCGACGCTAAGCAAGGACGGCTGGATGAGGAAGCCGTCATGAAGGTGGAACTCTTGATGAGCAAGGCGGGAGTCAGCGTGAAAGACAGAGCTTGCGTGTCGCCGGCTCTGGAACGGGCTGAACGGGATAAGCTGCCTGCAGCGGCGATCCAGCTGCCGGATGGACAGGTGATCACTGGTGGGACCTCCTCTTTGCTGGGGGCTTCCGCCGCAATGCTGCTGAATGCGCTGAAGAGACTGGGCGGGATCGGCCACGATATACTGCTGATCTCCCCAATCGTCATCGAGCCGATCCAAAATTTGAAAATCAAACATTTGGGGAACAATAATCCCAGACTCCATACTGATGAAATTTTGATCGCTCTTTCCATCAGCGCCGCTACCAACCCTACCGCGGCTCTGGCTTTAAAGCAGCTTTCCAAGCTGAAGGGCTGTGAGGCTCATTCCTCAGTGATTTTGTCCCAGGTGGATGAGACGACTTTCCGAAAGTTGGGAGTCAATTTGACGACCGAGCCTGTGTACCAGTCGAAAAAGCTGTACCACAAATAAAAAGCATAAGGATTTCATTTTCAAAAAAGCCCGTTCCTTTAGGGGCACCCTCCGTAAGGAAGGTGCCCAAAGGTCGCTCTTGTAATTGAATTAAATATTGATTGTTTGGGACGGTGTAGTCATTGGCTATGCCGTCTTACTTTGTTGTGCTTGCGTTTAATAAGGTGTTCCTGAAAGGCTTCTTCCATTTCTTCAGGGGTAAGTCCTCGTATCACACCAACGCCGTTGTAATAGATGTCCATTAGCTGATAACGCTTTCCGTCAAGGTATCTCCGTTCGTGTATCACAATCTTTTCAATGAATTCGTGTACCAGTTCGGGAGTAAGTTTTGTCGGCTGCGTAATCTGTTTTACCTTTTCAATAAAACGCTGTAAGCCTTCAGACTTGTCCGTTTCGGTTTCAAGGTACGCCTGCATATCGGGTATCACTTCTTTGAGGCTTCTCTGTTCTTCCTCAAATGCCATTGACATTGTGGCAAAGCGTTCATCGGAAAGCTTACCTATTGCATTGTCTTCGTATATCTTCTGAATCAGAGTATCAATATCTTTGATACGCTTCTCGGCTTTGGTAAGTTCCCTGCGTTTTTCGGAAAGTTCCTTTTGCTTTTCCTCTCCGTAGCATTTCATCTGCTGTTTGGCAAACTCTTTTTCGTAAGCCTGAACATAACGAAATACTCGCCGCATATTCTCAAGAACATTTTCCTTAACCACTTTTTCTCGAATATAGTGAGCAGAACACACTTCGGAATTTTTACGATAGGAAGAACAGAAGAAATAGGCTTGCTCTCGCTTGTAATTATTTGTTACGCTGTAATATAGCTTTTCGCCACAATCGGCACAGTAGAGAAGTCCCGAAAACATACTGACAATTCCGCTTTTTGTCGGTCTCCGGCGGTGCTGTCTGAGTTCTTGTACAAGCTCAAAGGTTTCACGAACGATAATGGCAGGGTGCGTATTCGGGAAGATCTGCCATTTCTCCTGCGGTCTTTCAATCTTCTTTTTGTTCTTGAAAGACTTTGTTGTACTTCGGAAGTTTACCGTATCGCCACAATACTCTTGTTTGGAAAGAATACTCGCAACAGTATCCGAACACCAGTTGAATTGTCTTGCGGGCGGATTGCCGCAGTTCCTTCCGATACTGTTCCAATATTCTGTAGGTGTAAGTACTTTTTCAGAACGAAGCCTTTTTGCTATCTGCGTCGGTCCTAAACCTGAAACGTACAGCTCAAAGATTTGCCTGACAATCTTTGCGGCAGGCTCGTCTATCAGCCATTCCTTTGGGTTTTCGGGATTTTTCATATACCCGAAAGGTGGATTGGTAGTAAGCGGTATGCCTGCCATTCCCTTGTTCTTGAAAACATTGCGTACCTTTTGACTTGTGTTCTTTGCGTGCCATTCGTTGAATAAGTCTTGCATAGGAACAATGTCGCTTAGTCCTTTTGCGGTATCAATATTATCCATAATGGCGATATATCGAATACCCAATCGGTCAAATTCTTCTTCCAAAAGCTGACCGACAATCAAGCGGTTTCGTCCTAATCTCGAATGGTCTTTGACGATAAGATTAGCAATCAATCCTTGTTCCGCAAGCTCCATAATCTCCGTGAAAGCCGGTCTTGTGAAAGTTACACCCGACCAACCGTCGTCAATAAATACACGGGTATTTTTGAAGCCGTTCTCCTTTGCGTACTTTTCAAGGATAGACTGCTGATTTTTAATACTGCCCGATAGTCCGTCCTGTTCATCGTCACGGGATAGACGGCAGTAAAGAGCAGTAATTTTTACTGACTGTTTGCTCATAATTCTCCTTTCCACAGCCAGATATGATATGAATTGTAGGATACTGTTATCATACCATATCCGGCGTTAAACTTCAACGCTTTAAAGTGATGGTCTAAACTTTTTCTTATCTCTTTATCATAATTCTTCGCAGCTTTTCTTCAAAGCTTTCGCTTGCGGTTTCATCAAAAAAGGCTCTGACGATATATACCGTACTGTCAATTTCATTCGTAAACTTTAACGGTTCGGGATAGATTGACTGTTCAAACCAAGCAAGCCGTTCTTCCTTTGTCATTTGGGCGAGTTTATCGGTAATATTATCAATTGCCTCCTGCAATTCATCAGTTTCTTGAATTGGATTTCCGTTTTCGTCAATATAGGTCATCGTGCGTCACGCTCCTTTCGCTGTGATTTTTTCTGCTGCATTTCTTCTTTTGCTCTGTACTCGTTGGCATAAAGAAGATCCGTTTTTTCTTGAATTTTTACCGACCGTTCCTCTATGCCTTTGTTCAGTTTCAATCGCTTTCTGAGTTCTGTTATTCTCTCTGTAACGCCTGACTTTTCCCGCCGCAGCGTTTCTTTTTCGGCTGGTGAGGCTCTGCGGATTTTGTTTTGCAGTTTGGTGCGATAAGTGGTCAGCTTGTCCATTTCACCTTGCAGTTTTTCTCTGTCGGCATATAAATCTTCGATAGTTTCAATTCCATATTTGCTCATATACCGCACCTGATTGGAAAACTCATCAAGCTTTCTTAATTCTTCTTTGAGATAAGGGCTTGTTGGACGATAAGTTGTTTTCTCCGGCAGAACGCCCAACAGATAGCAGTAGTGCAGGTACAGACGGTAGATATGGCTTGTCTTTTGGAAAGGCTTAAACCAGCTCCGCAAGTCCTGCGGCATTTGAGGTGGATAGGTGATTTCTGCTCTGCGGTTTCCGTATCTTGCGTACGCTCCCATATTTCTTTTGAAGTGTTCGGGCGTCCATTTCTCATCAAGGGTATCGAGCCTTGTGAAGTGTTCATACTGCGGCAGGCGTATTTTCCAGTGTTTTCCCGTAAAGTCGGTAATATATCCTTTTCGTCTGAGATAGTCCTCCATATAGTAAGGGTTGCGGCTGAAGTTTGCCGCTTCTCTCACATCTTCTCGGTACACATTGTAGCGTGTCGGCTTACCGTTTTTTTCATCAAGCCATACCGGTCTGCTCGGTGCTTTGCAGGGATTATTGATAACAGACAATCCGTATTCGGCACAGATTCGGTCCGATACATCACGAAGCCTTTGCCTTTCAGAATTAGAGTAGTTGTACTTTCCGCCGTCAAGGAAAGAAACGGAGTTAAAGGCGAAGTGATTATGAATATGGTCTTTATCAAGGTGGGTGGTCACGATAATCTGAAACCGATCACCCCACATTTCTTTTGCCAGTTTCAATCCGATTTCGTGTGCCTGCTGCGGTGTAGTTTCATCAGGCTTAAAGCTCTGGTATCCGTGCCAAGCGATATATCCGTCGTCCTTTCCGTACTGCTTTTTGGTGAGTATCATCTGCCGCAAAGCAGTCTCTTTTAAGCAGTTAATGGCGGAAACATATTCGCCGTTTTCTGTTGCTTCCGGTCGGCTGACATAGGAAAAGACATTGTAGAAGTCCTGCAAGTCCTTGTCTTTTGATACGGTCTTTTCGGGATTTTCTACATAGTCGATCAGGTCTTTTAATCTGCCTTTAATATGCCAAAGGGAAGTGGTTGCCATTATGCCACCTCCTGCAAATCTAATATTAAGCACTCAATTTCTTTGCAGATTGTAAGTGCGGAAGGTTCAAGCTTTGCACAACTTTTGAAGCCCTTATGGACTGAGTAGAGGGTATTCAGCAGTTCCCAAAACTCCCGTGGCGGTTTTGCTTTCGGTGTTTTTCCTGCACAAAGCTGCCTTATAAACTCGGACTGTGACAGTCCGCAAAGGTCAGAACAGGTTTCAAGTTTTTGCTTTTCTTCTTCAGTCAGTCTTACTGTTATGACTTTTTTATCACTTTGTTTCTTGCTCAAAAGATATCATCTCCATTCTTGTGTTTTTGGCTTTGTAAAAGGGTATTCAGGGGATTTCCCCTGAGTTAAGTCCACACGCCTTTAGGCTGTGGATTTGGATTTTGGGTATCAAAATCCGATGCTCGTTATTCCTGTGGACATTATTCCTGTGGACAGCATGTCAGCTGTCTTTTTAGGAATATCCCCATTCTCAAAATATTGTTTCTGAAGCAGTTATTTTTCGTATCCATAGTTGGTAAACTCAATCAGCCTTTTTTGGTCTTGTGGTTACGCAGGTTGTTGTTCTGCTTCTTCGCAAATTCTCTTGCTGCTGCCCGCCGCTTCTCGCTGTAGGGTTCGGTTAGGCGAAAACAGAATCTGCCTTTCATAATCTCAAAGGTCAGACCGCCGTCCTCCGTATCATCAGTCTGCCTGCACAATTTAGGATATTTTTCAGAATAAGCAGTCAGTCTATTTTTGAGACTGGTATTGTAGGTTCTGACTGTAATCCACGAACTTGCTTCATCAAAATATATCTCTGTGGTTTTCTGTGTTTTTTTCAGTCCTGTTTTCATCACTTCACGCTCTTTTTAAAATTTCGCTTGTTTTCTCTTTGTTTTTGCAAGAGGGGGATTTATGAATGTTTTTTAACGGTTCAAGACTTTTAAAAAATGAATATTTTTTGATAGAAATGCTCCGAACAATGCAGACATCGTTAAAACCTTTTCTGTTTAGAAAATCCTGACTTTTACAGCTCAAGAGCAATTTTGCCGTTTTACCCGAATGTTGTTCCTGCCCCTGCTTTTTCAGCGGCGTTTTCTCGCTCGTTTCCTTTTTGGAAAGTCTTGATGGAGTATCCCGTTCGGACGGTCATTCAATTGTCAAGATACAGTCGGCAAAACAAAAAGCCGATACATAGACATCAAAAATCAGCGGGAGTTTTTCTCTCGCTTCAAAATGATGAAACTATGTATCGGCTCTGCAAATTCAGAAACCACTTGTCTGTTTCTAACCAACCACACAAACAGACAATGCGTAAACGGTTGGTGCGGCTATGACCGGCTGCCGCTGGCACTTCCAAAAAAGAGTTTCATTTTATTTAATTGTTGTGACAGATATACTATTATTTTATATTATACAGAACAAATGTTTGCTTGTCAAGATTTTACTCATATGCTGTATATAAAAAATGTCCTGTGAGGTTTTCACAGGACATTTTCATCATCAATTATTTGCTGTATTTTTTCTTTCTGTTGTATGCTGTTGCTCCGAACAAACCGGTTCCTGATACAAACAGCAGGGCAATCCATAACATCATATTACCGTTATCACCGGTTTGAGGAACATTGGTATCTCCCTTATCAGGATTTTCCGGCTCTGTCGGTTTGTAGTTCGGATCAGCAGCGCCGCAGACAGTGCATTTGCCGTCTTTGTAGTTGTGAGCAAGTTTCGCAATTGCTTTGCCTTGCTCTACTACTTCACCGCACACCTTGCAAACTTTATCGCCGGTGTAACCTTCTGCTGTGCAGGTGGCTTCTTTGGCTTTTTTCAGTTCGGTTTCGTGACCGGTTGCTTTATCAACGGTTTCTACTTTTGTAATTTCCGTTGTCAAAGCTTCATCGCTGAAATACTTTTTGCATACATCACAGTACCAATATGTAATATTTCCATCTTCAGTGCAGGTGGCAGCTTTTGCTTCTGTCTTTACTGCATTGTGACCAAGCGCAGGAATTTCAGTAATTTCTCCCTTTGTACCGCAACGGTTACAAACCTTATGTTTGCTTCCTGCTTCAGTACAGGTTGGTTCTTTATCGGTTATCCATTCTTCGCCGTAATCGTGTCCGCCAAAGAATTCTTCGCAGGAACCGCTTAGATTTGGAATTTCAGTTCCATCGTCGCCGACAACGGGACTGTTAAAGTTTCCGTCTTTGTCATAGGATGAATTGTTCTTTACTTCATCTGAAGGTTCTCCTACAGAACCCGCACCGGAGCCTACAGCATTCTGCCCAACGCTCTCCGGCCAGAAGTTGCTTTCCACTTTGCCTGCTTGGTTATTATTGGTGTTATTGTTGCCAACAATTGCTCCTGCACCGGCAGGAACAGAGCCAGTATTGATACAGCCCGACACGGTGGCCGATGTTTGCACATCATCAGCACCTATCGCAAAGCTGGAGCTGTGGTCGCCTACAATGCCGCCGACGGCACTATCACCGGAAACAGCACCACTGTTGGTGCAATCCGTCACGGAAACAGTGGCGTTTTTCTCTTCAGAGGCTGAGGTATGCCCCACGATACCGCCTACGGCATTCGCACCCGATACACTGCCTGTATTTGCACAGTCAGCTACTTGATAGCCATCTACATAAGCGTCCGCATAGCCCACAACGCCGCCAGTCTTATCGCCGCCTTGAATAGCACCGCTATTGGTGCAACCATTCACCGAAGAACCTTGATGAAGGCGTCCTGCAATGCCTCCAACCCATTCCTGCTGTGCAGCTTCGATATTTCCGCTATTCCGGCAATCTGTAAGTTCAACATCATGTACTGCGTCACCTACAATGCCGCCGACACCTCTGTTACCAAGTTGAATGGTATCATCATATGTGCCAATGACCGACCCTTCATTTGAGCAGCCGGAGATAACGGTGGCACTCGCATCGCCAACAATACCGCCCACACGCTCATGACCGCCGTTCACTTTGCCCTTATTCGTGCAGTTCAGAATCTTGACGCTTTGCTCATACCTCCCGTATGCATTGCCTATAATGCCACCAACATTTGTTCTACCATCTAAGTCAGCCTCATTGACACAGTTTTCAATGCAAACATTTTCACTGGCATTGTCAGTTTTACCTATGATGCCGCCGGAATAATCGGAACTTATGATTGTCACATTACTGATACAATCCTTAATGCAGACATTATTACTTACCTTTCCTGCAATACCTCCCATATACATTCCAAGAAAGCGACCATTATATTCAACACCTGATAGGGTTCCCTGAACGGAGCACCCGGAAACGATGGCTCCCTCTAACAATGTAGAAGCAATGCTCCCAGCAGTGGAGGGAGCGCACATATCAAGTTCTTTTAATGTCACGTCCTTCACAACCCCAGAGACTCTGCCAAACAATCCTGCACCTGTAGTGTCAAGTGCTGTAGTATCTTGCGGACCCATAATTTTAAGAGTAAGACCAGAAATCACAAAATGTTGACCGTCAAAAATGCCAGCAAAACATGAACTGCTATTACTTTTGCTACCACCAATCGGAATCCAGTTCTCATCACTCATGGTGATGTTATCCGCCAGTTTCACCGTCTTACCGGAAAAATCTTTGCCCTTGTTTACCATATCGGAAAATGCACGCAGTTCATCCTCGTTCGAAATAGTAAATTCTGTTGCAGTATCATAATCACTGCCCCATTCACCGTTTCCCACAGCAAATACCGTTGTCGGAATAATCGTAAAGACCATCGCAACCGCCAACAGCATTGCTAACCATTTTTTCTCTTTCAACATAAAAACCCTCCTTCGTTTTTTCTCGAAGAAGGGTGGATTTTGCAGTCCTCCTCCGAGTATATACCGTTCCTTTGCCCTCAGAGGTGTTGCCCTCAGAGGTGTTGCCCTCAGAGGTGTTGCCCTCAGAGGTGTATATTTCTATTAAAAATGATACACCTTTTTGAGCCAAATTACAAGTGCTTTTCATTTTTTTTTGACAAATTTCGTTTTTTGTGATATATGATTTTGTTTCTGTTCTTTGTTATAGTCTATACAACAATACAGGCAGGAATTTTCCTGCCTGTATTGTTTTTAAGCAAAAATCAGTTCTTGGTTTATTGATTCTTCCGCTCTATTTCGAATATTATTCATTTTTCCAATCCAACACAATGGATTCTCGGATTTCAGTTTTTCAGTTATGCCTTCTCGTTCTTTCATTTGCTCAACCAACCGAAAAAACATTTCCTCTGCCTGCTCGTCAATATCAGCAAGATAACAATTCAGTTTGCCTCTTGTCAACAAATTTATATATCTCACTTTGTGATATTCTTTAAGATACCTTGCGTGCCGCTGTCCCCATACGCCAATGCGCTTTTCTTCTTCGGGCGGTAATGTGAGATCAGGAAGATAATAATCGCCTTGTAATGTATAACTGATACCTGTTTGCTCGTCATAAATATTATGCTGCATAATCACGCCTCCTTGCAGATCACTTTGAGCTTCTTTTTCTTTGCGTTTATGATTTTAAGCAAAAGTTCGTCAACTGCGTCAGTATATTTCCCGTCAGCAATCAAACGATTTCTTAATTCGTTCAGGCTGTTAATAACAATTCTACGCTCGTATTCATCAAGCACTATGTAATATTTTTCTTTCATCACTGTCACTCCCTCAATAAATCTTCAAAAGGGGTTTCAGAGGTGATAAAGGTATCAAGCATAAGTTTAGCTCCTAAGCGAAATCCCATAATAAAACTGTCTAAATTAGATTCTCCATTAACAATGCCCCAAGCGTTTACATAATCAAGAAACCGCTTTTTGTTTTCATCAGACAACACTGTTGTCAGGAAATTTTCATTCGTCATCAAGATTTCCATTTGTTTCTGAACAGCCTTATTTTGTTTTGTGCTTCTCGCTTGCGGCTCAATGTTTCCGTAGTAAAATTCTTCAATAAAGTTTTTCATTATGTAATCCTCCGTTATAAATTGAATTATCCTTACAATTCAATCAAACTGGCTGACTACAAAAGCGAAAGGGAGACAACTTCTTTACGAAGTGCCTCCCTAGGAACGGGCTTTTTATTTATATAGAATCTAAATTTAGAAAGAACTTTTTATTTCTCTTAGTACCTGTATCAAGTCGCGCATAAACAGCGTATTGATGAATTTGTGCTGGTTATGCCGCCATGCTTATAAAAACATGAAAGGGAATTATTCTCCGCAGACAGTCTCGTCCAAGGTAATTCTGGGGGAATCCTGAACCGGAGCTACGACGAGAGCTTTCATGGTGTCGCCCTCGGCTACCGCGACAAAATGGCCCTTGCCAGGGTCGATGCTCAGCTCTGTGCCGGCGGGAATCCGGACAATCTGGGCGGATTCCATGACCGCTTTGCCAGCCTTGATATCCACAAACAGCATTAGAGCGGGACCCTCTAAGAAATAAAAGAGTTCGGCATCCTCATGATACTCGATCTCGTTGAAGGTTGGTGTATGGTGCCAGCCCTCCAACAGGCCGCAAGCAATCCTCGTAGACTTGAAATCCACTGCCATGGGAAATGCGGTCCACTCAAAAAAGGTTTCCTTATAAGATCCCAGCGACTTGGTGCAAAGGGTCTTTACGCCGTTGATGGTTACATCCTTTAGATCCTGAATTTTTACATTCATGAGAAAAACCTCCTGCTTTTTCTTTTATTATAGCATTCCAAAAACAGGAAAGTAAAGAGAGCGAAAACAATTTTATGGAAGAAATTTATTCTGCCGCAGAAAGTCGGAGAAGGCGTCGGGCGTAGAAAACTGATAGCCGTGAATCCCGCATGCCTGAGCGCCCTGGATGTTATCCTTCAGATCATCTATAAACAGGCAGGCCTCCGGCTGAAGGCCTTGTTCCTCCAGCACTCTTTGGTATATTTTAGGATCAGGCTTGATCAGGCGCATACTGGCGGAGATATGGACAGAGTCCATCATCTTCATCACCGGAAAACGGTTTTGATATTGATAAAAGCGCAGTGAAGCGTTGGAAAGCAGGTGCAGGCCGTAGCCCTGGGCTTTCAACTGGGATACCAGCTCCAGCATACCGGGAATTGGGAGAAGAGTTTCATCCCACCGCTCCATTACAGCTTGAATCTTTTCCTGATGCTGAGGCGCCTGGCGCACCATAGTTTTTACTGCATCCTCCTGGGAAACGGCGCCTTTGTCCAGTTCAATCCACAGGGGAGAAAACACAGTGGCGGCCATAATTTCAGGAATAGCTTCCCAATCGCCGACAATTTCCTCCATAATACGGAAGGGGTTGTAATCGATTAAGACGTTTCCCATATCAAAAATAAAAGTATTAATACCGTTCACAATAGCGCCTCCTTTTGAAACCGGCTGATCAGGTCAGGAATTCCTTGCTCAAAATTTACGCCGTACCGCTCATCCGTGCCGTCGCGGACGGTACGGGCAATGGTGTCGCTGACAAAATCCGCGGCGATTTGAGCGCAGCGGCCGATTTCCAGGCCTTTCATTTTGGCGGCCACAAAGACACTGGCGAACAGGTCGCCGGTACCGTGATAATGTCGGGCGACTTTTTGAGAAAACGCAAAAGCCGGCTCGTCTCCCGGGCCGGCCAGACAGGCGGTGCCGGTTTGCTCCGGGGAAAAACCAATTCCGGTGAGCACCACGCCGCACTGGAAACGGGCGGCAAGGTCCTGCGCCAGCCGTGCTACGGCCTCCCGGGTTCGGTACCGCTCCGGGCGGTAAGGCTCATTCAATAAAAAACATGCCTCCGTAAGATTGGGCAGTATAAAATCTGCTTTATGGCAGAGCAGCTGGGTACCGCGGGCCATGTCGGAGGAATAGGTTTGATAAAGCTTTCCGTTGTCCGCCATACAGGGATCTACAAAAATCAAGGTGTCCCGGCCTGAAAGCAGGTCGAAAATTTCCGACACCTTGGAAATCTGCTCCAAGGATCCTAGAAAACCGCTGTAAATGCCGTCGAAACGGAGCTTCAGTTCACTCCATTGGCGGGCGGCGGGCAGCAGATCAGAGGTAAGATCCCGATGAGTAAAGCCGGGCAGACCGCCGGTATGGGAGGATAGAAAAGCCGTGGGCAGAGGACAGGCTTCCAGCCCGCAGGCGGAAAGAATAGGCAGGATAATAGTCAAAGAGCACTTTCCAAATCCGGAAAGGTCGTGGATCGCGGCGATTCGTTTGTTCATAGCGTTACTTTCCATTTACTGCGCCGATAAACCGGAGAAACGCTTTGCGGCCAGTTTCATCGGTTTTATACACGCCGGAATTCTCTAAAATAGCGGAGAATACCCGGCCTACTTGATCCTGCACAAAGGCGTGGGCAGCCTGCCCGCCGGAATAGGCCTTCCTTAGTTCCCGATACCAGTCGTAATGAGGCGCCATGGCGGCCTCAGAGAAAATGCGGTCTGCTTTTTCAGGTGCGGTTAAAGCCTCCTCAACTAGGGCAAGCTCGGATTTTAGGCGGGCCGGAAGAACCGCCAGCCCCATAACCTCAATCAGTCCGATATTTTCTTTTTTTAAATGGTGGTATTCGGCGTGAGGATGGAAAATGCCCAGAGGATGCTCCGGGCTGGTACGGTTGTTCCGCAGAACAAGATCCAGCTCGAACTGATTGCCCCGCTTGCGGGCAATGGGGGTAATGGTATTGTGGGGCGTCTCGCCGGTAAAGGCTCTGATTTCCACTGAGGAATCCGAATAGGAACGCCAGTGAAAGAGAATTTTATCCGCCAGATCGATGAGTACGCTTTGATCCACAGAGGAAAGCCGGATGACAGATAAGGGCCATTTGACGATAGAGGCATCCACCTGGGGATAACCGTCAAAGGAGATGGATTTCTCTGCCGGCGCTTTGGCCATAGGAAGCTCGTAACACCCTCCCTGGAAATGGTCGTGGGAAAGAATCGAGCCCCCCACGATGGGCAGGTCGGCGTTAGACCCGATAAAGTAGTGGGGAAGCTTTTCCACAAACGCCAGAAGGCGGGCGAATGTTTTGCGCTCTATTTTCATAGGGACATGTTTTCCATTTAATAAAATGCAATGCTCGTTATAATAGACATAGGGGGAATACTGAAAATACCAGGTTTCACCGCAAAGATCCATTGGGATCACACGGTGGTTGCCTCTGGGAGGCTGGGATACGCTTCCGGCGTAGCCCTCGGTTTCCCGGCACAAAAGGCACTTGGGATAGGAGGTGCTTTTCATATTTCTGGCGGCAGCGATTGCTTTAGGATCCTTTTCAGGCTTGGACAGGTTGATGGTGATATCCATTGGACCGTAGGGCGTCTGTGCCGTCCATTTTTCATCTTTTTTCACCCGGTCCGTGCGGATGTAATTGGAATTCTGGCTGAGCCGGTAGAAATAATCGGTGGCGACCTTTTTGTTGATGTGAAAAAGGGAGCGAAACTGATAGATCACCTCAGAAGGGCGAGGCATCAGACAAGCCATGATTTCCGTATCCAGCAGATCCCGGTAAACGGAAGAATTACTCTCCAGAAGTCCGTTTTCCGCCGCCCAATCTATGATACGGTTTAAAATCGGCTGAGGGCTTGCCAGGTTTTCCTCCGGAACAGCCGCCTGGGTGTAGTCGTTTAATTTCAGCAGGGCCAGTATCCGGTTGACGGCGAACACGGCGTCCTCCTGATGAAGAAGCCCCTTTTTTACGCCGTATTGCACCAGCCTTGCGATTTCCAGATTAATATCGGTCATTTTTATTACTCCTAAAATTTTTCAGCGATTTCCGAAGCTGTTTTATAGATGCTTTTTGGAGGAACCACGCCCCGCACCATAGATAAGGGATAAATATTGCTGTTGGGACATATGACGCTTCCGGGGTTCAGAACAGAGTTGCAGCCAACCTCCACGCAATCCCCTAAAATAGCGCCGAACTTTTTCAGCCCAGTGGTAATTTTTTCTCCTTGATACTTGACCGTTACCAGGGTCTTGTCGGATTTTACATTGGAGGTAATAGAGCCCGCGCCCATGTGGGAGCGGTAGCCTAGAATAGAATCTCCCACATAGTTATAGTGCGGTACCTGAACGTTATTAAACAGGATGACATTTTTCAGCTCCGTGGAGTTGCCTACTACGGCGCTATCCCCTACTAAGGCGCTGCCTCGTATGAATGCGCCGTGCCGGACCTCAGTGTTTTTACCGATGATAACCGGCCCGTTGAGATACGCGGTAGGAAAAATAACGGCGGACTTGGCCGCCCAAACATTTTCCTTGATCTCCTCGTATTCATCCTTAGGCAGCGAAGGGCCCAGGGCCAGAATAAATTCCTTAATATGCGGAAGAGCTTCCCAGGGATACTGAAAACGGTTCAGCAGCGTTTCCGCCTGGGTTTGAGATAAATCAAAAAGCTTTGCAACGGTTAATTGTGAATACATGAAATACCTCCACACAGCTAAAATGTATGATGACAGGAACCTAAAGCTATTATATTTTTTTATTCTGCTAAGGTCAAGGAAAGGATAAAAAAGTACAGCTATTCACATCATTTTTCCATAAGACTCGGAAGTTTTGGGTATGGACGAATAAGGCAAACACTAGTATAATAAAAAATGATTTTTTACTTTATTCGCCGCGGCGCTGTCATAGCGCCTTGTTGGCAGGAGCCGGCCGCTCATTTTTTAGCGCTTGGCAACGTTATTAGAAACCAGCTGCGCTTTGATCATCTTTTCATAGTCAGGCGAAGACTGGCTGCATCCCGACAAAGAAACGGAGAAATTTTATGAAAATCGTAGTTTTAGATGGAGAAACCACCAATCCCGGCGATTTAAGCTGGGAGCGCCTCGAAAAGCTGGGAGAGCTAACCGTCTATGCCAGAACAAAGCCGGAGGAGCTTTATGAGCGGGCAAAGGAGGCGGAGCTTCTGATTACGAATAAAACGGTTTTAAGCGGAAAGATGATTCGAAGCTTAAAAAACCTGAAATATATCGGCACTCTTTCTACGGGCTTTAATGTAGTCGATATTCACGCCGCCAGGGAATTAGGCATTCCAGTCTGCAACGTGCCCTCTTATTGTACCAACGCAGTGGCTCAAATGACGTTTTCTCTGTTGTTTGCCCTCACTAATCATGTGGCGCTCCATAATCATTCCGTACACCAGGGCGATTGGGAGAATAGCACGGATTTTTGTTATTGGAAAGCGCCTTTGGTGGAATTGGAATCCAAAAATTTTGGAGTGTACGGGTTTGGCAGCATCGGCCGGACTGTAGCAAAAATAGCGGCGGACCTGGGAATGAACGTATTGGTTTACAGCAGGACAAAAAAAGACATGCCTTCAGGTTACCGGTGGGTGTCTCAGGAGGAGCTGTTCCGGGAAAGCGACGTGCTTTCCCTCCACTGTCCCTTAACGCCGGAAACCACAGGGCTTGTCAACCGAAAAACCTTGTCGCTGATGAAGCCTACCGCTTACCTGATTAATACCTCGCGAGGGCAGGTGATCCGTGAGCAGGATCTGGCGGAGGCCTTAAACGGCGGAAGGCTTGCGGGAGCAGCGATGGACGTGTTGTGCGAGGAACCGCCGAAAAAGGGAAACCCTCTGACCCATTGCGAGAAATGCGTCATTACGCCTCATATTTCTTGGGCCGCGAAAGAAAGCAGGGACAGGCTCCTTGATACAGTATGCGACAATGTGGAAGCGTTTTTAAAGGGAACGCCTCAAAACCAAGTGAATTGACAGGATAGTTTCCCCGCAAAAAAACAGGAACCCGTCGCCGGGCTCCTGTCTTTAAGGGAGGAGTATTATGAAAAACGCGTTCTTGAACTCGGAGTAAGCTGAGTTATTTTCTGATTTCAGTATAAGGCGAAAAAAGAGCGCTGTCAACGGGTTTTGACCAGGGTTAACCGTGTTTTAATATCTTTTTACAACTTGTTGACAACTACAAGACGAAACGGAGATAAATAAAAAAACAGTTTAGTAAAGGAGATAAAGTTATGATTGTTATCGGAGAAAAATTGAACAGTTCCATCCCGTCGGTCTATGCCGCGATTGAGAAAAAGGACAGCCGGTTTGTGTCTGATTTGGCGGTAAAACAGGAGGAGGCGGGAGCTCATTTTTTAGATATCAATGCTGGAATGTTTGTGGAAGCAGAAGAGGAGAACCTGCGCTGGCTGATGAACACGGTACAGGCGGTTTCCAAGCTTCCTTTGGTCATTGATACTCCGGATCCCAGCGTGGCCCTGGCTTTGGCTAAAGAGTACCGGGGAGAAAAGCCTGTTATCAATTCCGTAACTCTGGAAGAGAATCGTTTTGCTCCCATGGTAGAAGCGGCAAAAACCTGCGGAGCGGCGATGGTAGCGTTATGCATGGATGACTCCGGCGTTCCGGATGGTGTGGAGAGAAGAATTGAGCTTGCCAATATTCTTACGGAAAAGCTTAGAAGGGAAGGCTTCGAGCCCGAAGATATCTATCTGGATCCGATGGTTCGGCCTGTGGGGTCCGGTGAAGGGTATGGCCTGGAGGCGGTTCGGGCTATTCAGGGAATCAGAAGCAATCTGCCGGATGTCCATATCGTCTGCGGGCTTTCCAATAGTTCCTTCGGACTTCCCAATCGGGCTCTCATTAACCGCACCTTTTTGACCGCGGCGATGACTGTCGGATTGGACGCCGCGATTATGGATCCGATGAACCGGGAGCTGGTAGCTACAATGTATGCGGCACAGGCCGTGCTCGGCGTAGATGATTACTGTATCGAGTATTTGGGGGCGTACCGGGATGGTCTCCTTTAACAGCGGAAAAAGCGAAACCCCAAAAGCGGGATAAGGACTAGTCCTTATCCCGCTTTGTTTTGCCTAGTCCCGCTTTTAAAAGATAGGTATGCTGTATAGGACGCCGGCAGCGGGGTTAGAATACTAAATGCTACAAATATTCTGGCTGCCCAGCAAAGGAAACGCCAATAAAATCGTCTGAAAGAGGGCTTTGTCTTTTAATAGAACGGCATAGGATAAAAATGATCTGATAATTGAATGGAAAATCCGGTAACCATTATGGAATCCCAGCCCTTATCTCTGCGATAGATTCTACTGAGATCTAACAGCTTCTAGTGAGGCCGCTGTTGAAAGCCGGTCTTTGCAGGGATAATCAATTACCATAAATTCCCTGAAGGCAATCTGGTTTTGACAGAAAAAAGCCATGCTATCATGAATAGTATGCTTCTGTACAAAAATCAAAAGGGGGATTTCATATGAGGATAGACCTTATTGTATCAGACCAGGTTTATTTTTTTTACCGGTCCATTGGCGTTATGACGAACCGTACGGCGGAAGAAACAATTACCGATATGCTGGTGAAGTTCAGCGAAGTATTGCTTCGGCCGGGGGACGATGAAGAAAAGCTGTAACGGAGGATTGAACATGAGGACGATCACGATCAGTCTGCCGCCTGAAGCCTATGCGTCTTATCAGGAGCTTTCCCAAGCGACAGGCGAAACACCAGAAGAAGCCATGAGCCGCCTATTGGAAGAATTTTTGCGGCTGACGGCCGGATTATATCAAGAGTAGAAGAAAGAAAAGAGCTGGAAAGCGCTTTATAATCACATGCGGCTGAGAGAAGTTTTGCAGACAGCATCCTTTTGCGAAAACTATTTTATAGACTCAAAAAGAGAAAAAAGCAAAGAATTATGAATCCTGGCGAAGAGAAGCATAAGAGTTGGTTCGCTGGCTTTCAGCAACCGTCCGCCAGGCCATTTTTGGATGTCCGATTCTAACCTTTCCGGCCGTGAAGCCATAGGTACGCTAGCAGATGAAGCAATAGTATGGCTGTGGCGGCAGGCTTAAACTTTCCGGCTTTTCAATGCTTCAAAATAGAAAAGCAGCACTCCAACAGCAATATTGGTCGGAGTACTGCTTTAGCTTTGCTTAAAACTGCCGAGCGTCTTTCTGATAAAATACGGTAGAAATCTCAAAACGGCAATTGCGGCTCAAAATAGAGCGGCCCTGTTTTTGGAATGCTGCTGCGTTTTGGCTTTTGTTCTTCAATAAGGCTGAAGGATTGTTTTTTCCGCCCCTTATAAGACCTGGGTACCTCCAACAGGACGGATAGAAAGCAGGTGGCAGGAACCCTCTCCCAAGACAGCGTCCATTTTTTCGCGGAAGGTTTCCACGTAATCCATAGGGACAAAGGTCTGGACCGTACCAGCAAAGCCGCCTCCATGGACTCTCCAGGCTCCTCCGCGGCTCTTGAGGAGCCGCTCGCACAATGCCAAGGTGACGGATACCCCTTGTTCCCCAGGGTAAGAGGTGGAAAATACATTTTGCAAATATTGATAAGAGGAGGCTCCGGATTCAATTACTAACGTCTTGAATAAATCAAAATCTCCGGCCCTTAGAGCCTCCACCTGACGAAGCACCCGCTGATTGTCTCCGTAGAAATGGATCGCCCGCAGGACAGCCCGGTCGCCTACCAGCTTACGGAGCTGGGGAAGCCTATCGTAAAACTCGGCTTTCGGAACCTGGCGCAGCACCTCTTTCCCAAAGCAGGCGGCCACGCTTTTCATTTCCTCGGGAATAGCGGCGTAGTCGGGCGTTAAGTTGGCATGGCTTCCGTGGGTATCAATGATGCAAAGAGTGTAGCCGCAGTGGGCAAAATCAAAATCGATCCTTTCCACCCTTGGAGCTTCCCTGTTTTCAAAATCGATGGTGATAAAGCCGCCGATGGAGCTAGCGGATTGATCCATCAAGCCGGAGGGCTTTCCAAAATAGACGTTCTCTGTGTATTGGCTGATCTGGGCAATGCTTAAGGAAGTTTCCTTGCCGCCGCAGAACAAGGCGTTCATGGCGGTGCCCAGAAGGACCTCAAAGGAAGCGGATGAGGAAAGGCCTGAGCCCTGAAGTACATTGGAGGTGGTGTAAGCGTCAAAGCCGCCGGTAGAGTAGCCTAGCTGGCGGAACCGGGAACACATGCCGCGGATTAACGCGGCGGAGGTGTTTTTTTCCTGTTCCACAACCTCCAAAGAGGAAATATCCACGGTATCCTGGGGATACCCCTCGGATTTTACCCGGATCAGATTGCTGTCATTTTCGGATACGACCGCGACCACATCTAAATTCACACTGGCGGCCAACACCCTGCCCAGCTGATGGTCGGTGTGGTTTCCGCCGATTTCCGTTCTTCCGGGAGCGCTGAAAATAGAGATTTCCCGGCTGACGCCGAACAGCTCCTCAAATTTTTCAATGGCGTTAATCAGCCTTTCCCGGCGGAGCGCGGCTGCTTCTATGGGGCAGGCATACAAGTAAGCGAGTTTTTCATCTAAATCGCCGTTCATGAGCATAATTTTTGCACTGACGGTATTCATAGCGGGAATCCTCCTAAAAGCTCAAATCTGTTTTCTTTCAGTGTACCCCAGAGGCGGCCTTTCGTCTATCGCCGTTTGTACCATTTTTTTGTGTTTTTGTCTCATTTTTCTGGTTTTAGGTTTGAGAGGGGGGAAGCCTGGCGAACTGTTTTCCAGCTACGGTTTCCGCCGGCTAAGCCCAGTGCCATTGTGATCCAGTGTGGTATCACAGAAAAATGTACTCGCATAGCGAAAAGCGGTGATACAGAAGCCGGTAAGGCTGTCACGAGCCGGCTTTTCAGCAAGGCGTGCCGTTTGTTATTGCCATAACGTTTTCTCCCGGGGGTATGGAGCCTTTTCATTGACAAATGGGTTGTTCGGTGGGATAATATAAAGGTTAACGACGCTAATTGATGAAAGGAAGGAACGATAGATGAGCAAGGAGCTTGCGAAAGCGTACGAGCCCCGAGAGGTTGAGGATCGGATTTATGACTTTTGGCTGCAAGGCGGCTACTTTCATGCGGAGGTAGATCCGGAGAAAAAGCCCTACACCATCGTGATTCCCCCTCCGAATATTACGGGACAGCTCCATATGGGACATGCCTTAGATGAAACGATTCAGGATATTTTGATCCGCTTCAAGCGGATGCAGGGCTATTCCGCCCTTTGGCTGCCGGGCACTGACCACGCCTCCATCGCTACGGAAGCAAAAATCGTGGAAGCTATGAAAAAAGAGGGCCTGACCAAGGAGGATGTGGGCCGTGAGGGCTTTTTGGAAAGAGCCTGGGACTGGAAGGCGAAATTCGGCGGCAGAATTGTGGAACAGCTGAAAAAGCTGGGCTCCTCCTGTGACTGGGAGCGGGAACGGTTTACTTTGGACGAGGGCTGCAGCGAGGCGGTTAAGGAAGTGTTTGTGCGCTTATACGAAAAAGGCCTGATTTACCGTGGAGAGCGGATCATTAATTGGTGCCCTCACTGCAAAACCTCCATTTCCGACGCGGAGGTGGAGTTTGACGAGCATGACGGCAATTTCTGGCACCTGCGCTATCCTCTGACCGACGGAACCGGCGAGCTGCGCCTGGCCACCACCCGCCCGGAGACTCTGCTGGGCGATACCGCGGTAGCGGTGCATCCGGATGACGAGCGCTACAAGGCGTATGTGGGCAAAACCGTGACTCTGCCCCTGGTGGGACGGGAGATTCCGGTGGTTGCCGACGAATACGTGGAAATGGACTTCGGAACCGGCGTGGTAAAGATCACCCCTGCCCATGACCCCAACGACTTTGAAGTGGGCCTGCGGCATAACCTGCCTGTAATCAATGTGATGGACGAAGGCGCCGTAATTAATGAAAACGGCGGCAAATACCAGGGAATGACCAGGGAAGAGGCCAGAAAGGCCATCGTCAAGGATTTGGACGAGGGCGGCTACCTGGTGAAGGTTGAGCCGATCAAGCATAACGTCGGCTCCTGCTACCGCTGCGGCACCGTGGTAGAGCCCCGGGTCAGCAAGCAGTGGTTTGTGAAAATGGAGCCCTTGGCCAAGCCCGCCATCGACGTGGTGCGGGAAGGAAAGATCCGCCTGATTCCGGAGCGGATGGAAAAGATTTATTACAACTGGATGGAAAATATTAAGGACTGGTGCATTTCCCGCCAGCTCTGGTGGGGCCATCGGATTCCCGCCTGGTACTGCGAGGACTGCGGCGAAACCATCGTGGCAAAGGAAACGCCGGAGAAGTGTCCCAAGTGCGGCGGCAGCCATCTCCATCAGGACGAGGATACCCTGGATACCTGGTTCTCCTCTGCCTTGTGGCCTTTCTCTACCCTAGGCTGGCCGGAAAAGACCCCGGAGCTTTCCTATTTCTATCCGACCGACACCCTGGTGACAGGCTATGATATTATTTTCTTCTGGGTAGCCCGCATGATTTTCTCCGGCCTGGAGCACATGGGGGATATCCCCTTTAAAACGGTGTTCTTCCACGGGCTGGTGAGGGATGCCCAGGGCCGGAAGATGAGCAAATCCCTGGGCAACGGCATCGATCCCATCGAGGTCATCGAGAAGTACGGCGCGGATGCCCTCCGGTTTACCCTGGTGACTGGAAACAGCCCCGGAAACGATATGCGCTTTACCGAGGAGAAGCTGGAATCCAGCCGGAACTTCGCCAATAAGATCTGGAACGCCGCCCGGTTTATCCATATGAATATCGACGGCTTTGACGTGAAAAACGAACTGCCGGAGTCTTTGACCCTGGAGGACCAGTGGATTGTCAGCGCCTTGAATACCGTCACCAAGGAAGTAACGGAGAACCTGGAAAAATATGAGCTGGGCATCGCGGTGCAGAAGCTTTACGACTTCATTTGGGACCAATTCTGCGACTGGTACATTGAGCTGGCCAAAACCAGGCTGATGGCTAAGGATGAAACCTCTGTGGGGGCCCGCCAGGTGCTGGTATGGACCTTTACCAGCATTTTAAAGCTGATGCATCCTTTTATGCCATATATTACGGAGGAAATTTGGCAGACCATGCCCCACGAGGGGGAAGCCCTGATGGCGGCGGATTATCCCAAGTATAACGAGAAGTACGCTTATCCCCAGGCAGAGGCGGAAATGCACCGCATTATGGAGGCGATCCGCGCTATCCGAAATCGGAGGGCGGAAATGAACGTGCCGCCATCCAGAAGGGCCAAGGTGTATGTGGCCTCCTCCTTTGAAGAGACCTTCCGTAAGGGTGCTCAGTTTGTAGCGCGCCTGGCCTACGCCAGCGAGGTTGAAGTCGGAGAGGCCTTTTCTATCCCGGGAGCAGTGACCATTGTTACCGCCGACGCTAAGGTGTACATCCCGATGGATGAGCTGGTGGACAAGGAGGCGGAGCTGAAGCGGCTGAACAAGGAATTGGAAACCGCTCAGAAGCAGCTGGATCAGGTAAACGCAAAGCTGAATAATCCGGGCTTTACTGGAAAAGCTCCTGCCAACGTGGTGGAGGGTGCCCGCCAAAACGCTCAAAAGCTGGAGGATAAGATTAAAATGATCGCATCCAGCATTGAGGCTCTGAACGGATAAATAACCAAAGCACGAAAGGTTCAGGCGCCCTAGCCGGCAGCCTGAACCTTTCGTGTTCATGAGTCTCAGCCCCCATACGCTAGCGCAGTGGGAGAAGCCTGTGGTATACCCCGGTGTGCTTTTCGTCCAACTCCATATCCCGGTGGAAATGGCCGAAATACCAGTGCTTATACCGGATTTTTTCTTCTATCTCCTGTAAAAACAGGTTTAGCGGATATTCCCCCTCTACATCTCGCAGCTGAGTGACTAGGGAGTAGGGTGCGGTATGGGTAAGAATATAATCCACCTTGCGGCGGGCTTTCTCCAGATTCCGCCAGGCCGCCCGGTATTCTCGTGTACTAGGCATTTCCTCAGGCCACCAGGTGCCGTCCTTTTTCCGGAGCTCCTTATATTTGGAGCAGGCGCCGCCCATGACGAAGAACGACCGGCGGTTCAGCGTATAGATCTGCCCGCGCATCAGGTGGATTACGCTGTCGGTAAGCCGGTGCGCGCTGCCGCCGTTCCACACGGTTATGGTTTGGGAGTTCAGCTTTCCGTAATTCTCCCAGTTGCCATCCAGAAATAGTGTGGTGAAATTTCTCTGGGAAAGCCACTGGAGCATATCTTTTTGCTCGTTGCTTTTGGCAGACCAAATATCTCCAAAATCCCCGCAGATAATTACATAGTCTTTTTTGGTCATGTGCTTCTGCTGCGGGAAATTGGTTTCGTTCAGCTTATCCATACCTGTGGGACAATGAGTGTCTCCGGTAATATAAATCACAGGCCTCAGCCTCCTTCTGGCCCGCAGGGCGCAGGCTATTTAAAATTTAGTATACCACAGCTTTGCAAAATTCTCAAAAAGAAAAAGGTGCTTTATGACGTATCGTGACGCAGTCCATAAAATTAATTCTCTTTTGCGGTTTGGTATGAAGCCGGGACTGGAACGGATTCAGGCTCTGCTGGACCGTATGGGGAATCCGCAAAAGCAGTTAAAATTTGTTCATGTGGCAGGAACTAACGGCAAGGGCTCCGCCTGCGCCTTGCTTTCCTCCGTGCTGAGAGAGGCCGGCTACCGGACCGGCTTGTTTACCTCCCCTTATATCACGGATTTTCGAGAGAGGTTCCAGATCAACGGGGAAGAGATTCCCGAGGAAACGTTGGCGCGTATTCTTGGCCGTCTGATGCCGATGGTGGAGGAAATGGCGGAGCGGGGAGAGGTTATCACGGAATTCGAGCTGATCACAGCGCTGGCGTTTCAGTGGTTTTATGAGGAAAAATGTGATGTCGTTGTGCTGGAAGTGGGGCTGGGCGGACGCTTTGACGCCACCAACGTCATCGATACTCCCTTGGCGGCGGTCATCATGTCTATTTCTCTGGACCATACCGCTATTTTGGGGGATACTGTGGAGCAAATCGCCTTTGAGAAATGCGGTATTGTGAAGGAGGGCGGCGATGTAGTGCTGTACCCAGACCAGGAGGAAGGGGTGTACGGCGTGGTGGCCCATGCGGTGCAGAACCACAACGGCCGGCTGGTTCTGCCGTCGCCCAGTTCCGTACGGGAGGTGTCGTCTTCCATAGAGGGAACCGTAGCGAGCTACCGCGATGAGGAATACCAGCTTCCGTTTTTGGGCGCCCATCAGCTGAAAAACGCCGCAGCGGCTTTTGCGGCCCTGGAGCTGCTGAAAGAAAAGGGATACCGCATTTCCCAAGAGGCGATGCAGGCGGGCGTAGCCAAGGCGTATATTCCCGCGCGTATGGAGGTTCTTGGCCGCAGCCCTCTGGTTATTCTGGATGGGGCCCATAACCCAGGCGCCGCCCGGGTGCTGGCTCAGGCCTTGGAAAAATATCTTCCCCATCGGAAAATCATTGGCGTCATGGGAATGCTGAAGGACAAGGACAGCAGGTCCTCCTTGAGAAGCCTTGCCTCACTATTCCAAGCCTTGATTACCGCATCCCCGAAAAATCCCAGAGCGCTGCCGGCTGCGGAGCTGGCTGACCGGGCGAGGGAATACTGCTCCCAGGTTTTTGCGGAGGAGGATCTTTCGAAAGCAATTTGCCTGGCCAGGAAATTGGCGGGAGAAGACGGGGCCATTGTAATCTGCGGCTCCCTTTATCTCGCGGGAGAAATTCGCCCGCTGCTGTTGAACGGGCCTGCCGAAAAAGAAAACAGCTGAATCGGGCGACATCGTTCGAGCAAATTCACAGCCTCTATCCTTTAAACTAGGATAGAGGCTTTTTTTATGCCGTTTTATGAATATTTTCTGGAAAAGAGGGAACATCATGGGTGTGACACTATCAAATCAGGATGGGGTATTGACCGCCGCGCTGACAGGAGATATCGACCATCATACCGCCAGGGAGCTCCGGCTGGCCATTGACGAGGCCATCGAAAGGGCCAAGCCCGGTCTTTTGCTGCTGGATTTTCAGGGAGTGGATTTTATGGACAGCTCTGGAATCGGCCTGGTGATGGGACGGTATAAGGTAATGCAGCAGAACGGCGGGGAAGTGGAAGTGACTCACGTACCCAAATACATAAGCCGGGTATTTAAGCTTTCCGGCCTGGAACAGCTTGGAGTCATGGAAAAAAAGGCGCGTCCCCAGAAAAGGAACACAGAGGAGGAAGCAGACAATGAAACCCGTTAATGAAATGGACCTGAAATTTTTAAGCCGGTCATCGAACGAGAGCTTTGCCCGGGCCGCCGTGGCGGCTTTCGTGGCCCAGATTGATCCGACCATCGACGAGCTGGCAGATATTAAAACCGCTGTCAGCGAGGCGGTGACCAACTGTATTGTCCACGCCTACCGGGAGGATCTGGGGATGATTTACATAAACGTAAAGCTGTTCGAAAACGGCACCATCGCTATCCGAGTCCGGGATAAGGGCTGCGGCATCGAGAATGTAAAAAAAGCCATGGAGCCCATGTTCACCACGGCGGGCGGAGAACGGGCCGGCCTGGGTTTTGCGGTGATGGAAAGCTTTATGAACCGTCTGAAGGTATCTTCCAAGGTGGGAAAAGGTACCACTGTGGCCATGGAAAAGGTGATTATCCGCCGTGGGCTGCAAAATGGATAACCGGGAGCAGGCGATTGAAAGCAACATGGGGCTGGTGCACGCCTGCGCGAAGCGGTTTCGGGGCAGAGGAATTGAATACGACGATCTGGTTCAGGCGGGCTGCCTGGGATTGGTGAAGGCGGTGGATCATTTTGACGAGGGCCGTGGGCTTCAGTTCTCTACCTATGCCGTGCCGGTGATTCTGGGAGAAATGCGCCGGCTGTTCCGTGACGGCGGAGCGATTAAGGTAGGGCGGGCGCTGAAGGAGCTTTCTTTAAAGGCAGCCAGGGCTTGCAATGAGTTTTCCTTGCGGGAAGGGCGCCAGCCCACCATCAGCGAGCTGGCGGAGCAGCTGGGCGTGGAGCCGGCGGAGGCGTCTCAGGCGCTGGGAGCTTCTCAGCAGCCGCTTTCGCTGAGCGCGGATGAGGAAAACGGCGGAGGGCAGATTGATGTGCCTACCGAGGCTCCGGAGGAGAAAATTTCCGAGTTGATCGCATTAAAGCAGGTGGTGGGAGAGCTGGATCCCAGAGACCGCAGCTTAATCGTCATGCGCTTTTTCAAAAGCCGGACCCAAACCCAGACTGCAGAGATGCTGGGGATGACCCAAGTGCAGGTTTCCCGACGAGAGAAAAAGATTCTGCAGGAATTAAAGGCCAAGCTTTCCTGATTTCGCCTTGAAAAATGAACGATCTTTAAATTTACTTTAAATAAAGATTCCGCCGTATTGACCCTGCGTTTTTTCAGTGTTACCATATAGCGTAAGGAAAGGACGGAGCGGTTGATGAATTGGTTGTATCGTTTTATGTACGGCAGATATGGGGCTGACCAGCTTACCTTTGCTCTGATTATCCTGTATCTGATTCTATCTTTGACCTTGACCCTGATTCCCGTGCCACTGATCTGGCTGTTGGCGTATATCCCTATGGTGTTTTGCTTTTACCGGATGCTGTCCCGGAATATCGCGAAGCGCCAGGCGGAGAACTGGGCGTTTTTGAGAGTGTGGAACCCGGTGAAAAACTGGTTTAAATCCGCAAATCAAAATTTTAAGGCCCACCAGGAATATAAATATTTCAAATGCCCCAATTGCAAGCAGAAGCTGAGAGCCCCCAGAGGGAGGGGAAAAATCCAGGTCACCTGCCAGAGATGCAGGCATCAGTTTATCAAAAAGGTATAAAAAGCGGTCCTCCTAAATTGAGAGGACCGCTTTTTTGTTGCAGCTTTTACGGCTTATGCCTATCTGAAACAGTGATTTTCAAATTTATTCTATTTCAAATCGGTTGAAAATAAAATGAGAAAACACGTCTTTATACGCTTTGACGCAGATGACAATGCACAGAAGAACCAGCAGGAGAGTTGCCCGCAGTAAAGCTGGTGTTATCCGGCTTTTCCGCTTAATAGCCCTTGATCTCCTTTAGATCATACGGCGTTTGCTGATAGACGTAGTAATTGAGCCAATTAGTGAACAGCAGATTGGCGTGGCTACGCCAAGTAAGAGGAGGCAGAGTATTGGGATCGTCGCCTGGGAAATAATTCATCGGTACATGGGGGCGCAGCCCCTTGTGAACATCCCGAAAATACTCGCTCGCCAGAGTGTTCCGATCATATTCCGCGTGTCCGGTGACAAAAAACTGCCTGCCGTTTTTATTGGCAACAATAGAAACACCTGCGATGCGGGAGGTAGCAAGAATCACCAGTTCCTCGTGTTGCTCGATATCTTCCCGGCGCACCTCGGTGTTTCTGGAATGCGGAATCAAAAAGCGATCGTCAAATCCCCGCATCAGCGGATGGTAAATATCCAATATGCGGTGGCGGAACACGCCGGACAGCTTTTCATCCAATAAATACTTAGGAATCCCATAATGATAATATAAACCCGCCTGAGCGCCCCAGCAGATATGCAAGGTGGAATAGACGTTGTTCTTGCTCCACTCCATAATCTGGCACAGCTCATCCCAATAATCGACTTCCTCAAAGGGCAGAAGCTCCACCGGCGCGCCAGTAATAATCATTCCATCGTAGCGTTCGCCCTTCACTTGATCGAAGGTCTTATAAAAGGTATTCAAATGGGACTGGGACGTGTTCTTAGAAACATGAGTGGCGGCTTGAAGAAGCTCGATATCTACCTGCAGGGGGCTGTTGCCCAGCAAGCGCAGCAGCTGGGTTTCTGTTTCTACCTTAGTAGGCATTAAATTTAAAATTAAAATTTTTAATGGACGGATATCCTGGGTCATCGCCCTGTCGTTGGTCATAACGAAAACATTTTCAGACTCCAGCACCTTAAGCGCCGGAAGCTGGTTTTGAATCTTAATGGGCATGTGTTATTTCCTCCCAATCCCTTTCAATGCTAACCTAATTATTATAGCAAACTTTCGTTGATAGTTCAATAAAAGGATATCATACAAAAAACAAGCGCCCTTATGGATAATTTTAAGGAACAAATTAAAATGAAATGCATATTTTGGAAATTATCGGGAAATCTTATGAAAAAGCCTTGACATCATGTTGTTCCTATGATATCATTCTAATCACGCTTCCAGTTTCCGCTTTTCGAAAAAAGAAGAAAAAGAGTGGAAAAAAGTACTTGACATTTCCTGGAGAACACGATATAATAATTATCGCTCTCTTGAGAAGATTGAAGGCGCATTTGCCGGTGATTAAAGCACTGTAAAATGGCAGATGGCAAGGCTTTTTCAGGAAGCAAGGACCTTGAAAATTAAACAACGCGAAGAAGAAAGAGACCCGTAATTCCTTTAGAAGCGAGTCTGGCGGAGAGCTGGACGAGCGGGGGAGAGCGTCAGCCCCGGAGAGAAAGAGACGCGAAACACGCAAGTGTTTCAATGAGCGAGAGAAGCTCTGAAATTGATTAGGGCGCCGGAAGGCGTTTTAATAGAAATTTTAGAGAGTTTGATCCTGGCTCAGGACGAACGCTGGCGGCGTGCCTAACA